>Ga0233450_10004740_pt1 | contig 12161 bp, 5 predicted proteins | sample 011ome_30_FD_189956 | JGI IMG/M metagenome (GOLD analysis project Ga0233450, IMG submission 189956) | Coastal salt marsh microbial communities from the Groves Creek Marsh, Skidaway Island, Georgia - 011501CT (spades assembly) | ecosystem: Environmental > Aquatic > Marine > Intertidal zone > Salt... | reverse complement strand
GTATAGCTTTGGGATCCGCTTTTCATAACATAAGAACAATTATTGTTAATGTCTCTTTGTGATCCGCTTATATATCCACTAACAACAGATTGAGTTGCGTCATCAAAAAACTTATAAATTTTATTTTCGATCAATGACCAGATAGGTTCACTTGTTCCGCAATCATACACAGGAAAACACGCTGGTAGGCTTGGGGTAACGGTAGCGGTTGGGGTGATTGTATTGGTTGGCGTTACTGTAGCCGTAGATGTTGGGGTGCTTGTAACGGTTGGGGTGATTGTATTGGTTGGCGTTACTGTAGCCGTAGATGTTGGGGTGCTTGTAACGGTTGGGGTGGTTGTTTTGGTTGGCGTTACGGTAGGTGTCACGGTCGAAGTGTTTGTAACAGTTGGAGTAACTGTATTGGTTGGTGTTACGGTAGGTGTAACACTGGGAGTTTCTGATATGGTCGATGTTACGGTTATGGTTGGGGTGACAGTAGGTGTGGTGCTTGAAGTAGGGGTTAATGTGGGGGTTACAGGTGTATCGGTGATTGTTGGCGTAACTGTTGGAGTTATAGTTGAGGTTGGGGTTGGGTCTGGTATATGTAGATCATATATCTCAGTTTTTATTTTATTAATCCTGCCACCACTATCTTCTTCAAAATTAAACCCATCTAAATAACTATTTGAGCTAAATGGAGACCCAACAATAATACTTTTTTCTTCACCAGAAACAGCGACATCTAAACTGAATCCCATTTTTTGATACTCACTTTGCCCTGTTATTGTTTGATAAATTTTTTGCCAATCATTATTGTAATTTTGATATACTTCAAAAAATCCCCTACCTCCGTTATCTGGCAATATAGAAGTATCATACATAGGTGAAGAAACTATCAATAAATCGCCACTTCCACCAAGCTTAACATTGTATCCAAATTGAGCATTAAATCTATCGCCAGTAATATCATTCCCTACTTGTTGCCATTGATTATTTTTATTTTCATACACTTCAATATGGCCAGCATTAGAATTATTACCAATAAAAGACGACCTAGAACCAATAGCAATAGTGTTTCCATCATTACTAATTGACGCACTACTTGCCACTGAATGAAAATTATTTAATGAAAGATTAAACCCACTGTAGTCGCCAACAAAACTTATAGAATTATGTTTTGCTATAGATTGCTCTATAATACCAGTAATATAAGATCCACTGCCAGTAATTCCAGTATCAAGTATTTCATCTGCTTGTTGCGAACCGCTAGCAACTAACATAAATCCAGTCGGCTGAGCATTAGGGTCTTGCGTTAAAAATATAGAAGTATATTCATTTGATATTCTTGATGCATAAGATAGGATGTTAGAATTTGATCCAGTTATCGCAAAAAACCGTAAAGGGAAATCATATAACAACCGAAAATCTTTCTGCTTTTTAATCTCATCATTAACTAAATTCCAATCTGTATTATTGTATTGAAATACTTTTACATTTGATTTTTCTTGATCGTGATATCCTCTTACAAAATTATTAATTTGCGGATTCTCAGAACAAACTATAATATTATTCCCTATATAATCTAGATCAATTTGTTGCCCAAAGTATTTTCCACCTACGTCTGTTATCTCTGAACCCTTCAAATTCCATTGAAAATTACTAGAAGAGATTTGATTTCTTTGATAAACCTTAACTCCACCTTCATTAGAATTTTTAACAGGATTAGATAAAGCAAGAACATTTCCATCTTGACTAATTGTAACTTGACCTTTTTTGCCTATTTGATCAAAACTATTTTCTCCAAATATTGTTTGCCCAGCTTGACTCCAGCTATTGAGGTTTTCATCGTAATCATAAACCTTAACCGAGCCGCATTTATTTAATGAGTTTTGGGTGTCGCTATCAGATTGAGAGCCTATAGCTATAGATTTTGCATCTGCACTTAAACTAATTGCTGTCCCCATTTGACCAGAAACCGTAACTCCAGAAATAGCACTACCTATAATTAAATTATAATCTCCACTTCTCTGATATACTTGTACATATCCATTAGACGTAAAGGCATTAGGATAAGATACGGCGAAAATATTACCACTTTCATTGATTGCTACATCGTAACCAGCCAAGTCGTTTTCTTTACTATTAACTCTACCCCTTAAGTTCCAACCCAATACAGGAATCGTGCTAGTGGTTGGTGTGATTGTTGGCGTGATTGTCGGTGTAACTGTTGGGGTAATCGATATTGTTGATGTGGGTGTAACTGTTGTAGTGACTGTCGGAGTTGCAGTTACAGAGCTTGTTTTTGTAGGTGTAAGAGTATTTGTGGGGGTCCTAGATGGGGTTCTAGTGGGAGTTGTCGACGGAGTTGCAGTTGGGCTCGGAGAGGGTAAAGGAAATAAATTTGATCCTAACTGTCCGATATTAAAAAGATCTCTTCTGATAGCATTTGGCGGCGCAGGAGTTTCAGTTATAGAAGGTGTGGGAGTTGATGTAAATGAAATAGTCGGGGTTATTGTTTGCGTGGGGTCTGGACTAGCATTTGGTGTTTTTGTTAAAGACGGAGTAACACTAATTGTTGGAGTGATTGATGTGGTTGGAGTGACTGTTGGTGTTACCGAGGGAGTTCGTGTTTGAGATGGCGGAATATATGGCGGCGGCAAACTAGCCTCATAAGTTTCAAAAGGAGCGATATCATATTCCCTTACAGAAAAAGTATGACCTTCGTCCGCCATCTCTCTTTTTTTTACGAAAAAATAAGCTTTTTCTTCGAAATTTACATCAAAAATGCTTTCAGCTTTATATCTTGATATTCTTATATATTGAGAATCTGAAACTCTGTATGTGGATTCATGATTCTGTTGTTTTTCATTAGAAATATAATACAAAAAAGGTCCATCAGTATCATCAATTTGCACTTCCCACCCATCTACATAAGGATAGTCTTTATCGAAAAACTCTGGTAACTCTTCTTTATATATAACATCAACACCCCCAGTTATCTTATAATCAAGCCTACATTTCCCCATGCTAAAGCCCCACTGTTGATACATTGAATCGTTAAATAAAATTTCAAATTTGTCTTCAATATCTGGAGCTTGCCACCCTGTTGGCAAATAAATATCCGCTAACGCTTCTCTTTCTTCTCCTATTGCATATAGTTTAGTCGGGTTTGAGTGATCGTTAATTTTTTCTCCACTATAATAAATATAAAAGTTATGGTTATTTTGATTTCTTCCTATGACCCAATGATTATAATCTACGACATCTGATCCTACTGAATTCTTTCTGATGTAATAAACATAAGGATATAAATCATCATCATCAATCCAAACTAAATTACTTTTTTTAAACAATTCATACTTGCCCACAGGGGAAACACTTTTATCACTACCAAAATCTTGAGGATAAAAAGTAAAATCTGCGTTAGCTAAATATAATTGTTTTTTATTTAAATTCATTTATTCCAGCTTAATTGAAATTTAATACTTTTAATTTCATCCAACACAGGGTCTTGAGTTATAGGATTATTTGGATTATGTAAAATATTTCCAGAATCAATTAATAGTTTATCAACAGCTATTCCTGTAGTTTTCACAAATGTATTACTAGCATACTCTGGATTATTAAGATAATTTATAGCTGAATCTTCATCTCCCGCTTCGAAAAGGTAGTTGTTATATATGTTCTCATCTGCAAACTCACTTTTTCTGTGGTAATGTCTCACAATCCCGTTAGCCATTGAAAATCTAGTTTGATAACTTTGGTTGTCTCCAAAATTTACTATAACGGAAGATCCAACTTTTTCAGCATTTAATGGCGGATAATTTCCAGAAGTAATATGCCAATTAAGTAATGGGTCTCCAAGATTTACTGGCGAATGGTTATTGGCTACTGATTCAAAATGAGCTAACTGCTCTTCTGGATCATCTAAATCGTGAAGAAAACCAAAAAACCCATCAATATTATTGTTTGCATGAGACTGATCTCCGCTCTTATACCATTGATAAACATAAATTCCGCTCGACCAACTATCTGGAGCCGTACCTATATTAGAATCTATAAATGTAAGATATTCTTGAGCATTACCCGTTATTACTCCAGTAAACTTCATCAATGTGTAGGTTCCAACCTTAAATATTCCATCAACATATTCGCTAGCCTGATAGCATCCAGTGTAAGAATCGCCAATATCTAATTCACTACCATCATTTTCTATCAGTTCAGAAGTTATAGCAAAAGTGTTAGCGCCAACATGTCTATAAAATTCATTAAAATCTGAGCCAGTGATTGCATTATCTAGACAATTTGGCATCCTATTGTATGTTAACCCCATAGACCCTATAGTGTTAGAGTAATTTATATTACCATCCGTATAAAAGGGGTCTCTTAAATAATATAGTCCACTGTAATAATTATAATAATATGACCTCGTTCCTGGTCCTTCTGCAAAAAACATTTCATCCTCTAAAGATCCACTGCCAGAATTTGAATAAAATTTTGACAAACTACTACCTGTCTCACCTAATAGTAATGGTAAATTTACGACCTCAACTCTATCAGCCTTCATTTGAACTTTATAACTTTGGTCGGGCGCAAAATCGCCTGCAAAATATTCAGTTAAATTTATTCCATCTCCACTAGGAATGCATTCAATTATCTGACCTGGTGTGGTCGGCATTCCAGTGCATGTAGCATAAACCCAACTGTTAATTTTTTCATCACCTTTAGTATGATAATTAACAAACAAAGGGTCCTCAAATACTCTACCTCTTATTCTAAAAGTAATATCTTGAGTTGGGCATTCATACTCGCATAAAGATTTAAACTTTATTGTGTTTAATTTATTGGCATACGATATAAGATCGTATTGATTTTGGTAACTCCAATCAGGATTATCAGCTAAATTTTCAGAAAATAACTCTTTTCTTTCATAAAGATCACTGCCCGTTACATATTGAAATTGAGCAATTTCTGCATTTCGATCATTAAATGTTGCATATAGCCCACCAGAAATATCTATTTTTCTGTCGTAACACTTAATTTGCACAGGTTTAAAGTTTAAATTATCGTCTGGCTTATTAGTGTTAGGGTTTATATTTAAATAACCTGACTCTATCGCAATTTCCTGCCACCCAGTTGAGCTTGTTGTTATCGATAAAGTTTTTTCTTGATATGATATATCGGATCCATCATACAGAAAACCTCCAACAATAAAATCTATTTGCTTTCCGCACTTACAACTATTACAGTCAAGGCAATCTTCAAAAGAGTCAGACAATAAAGATCTTACAGGTGTATCCAAAACAGTGATATTGTCAGAAACTTTTTTATAACAATATCCACTAAACTTAACAAAATCTTTACCATCGGCTTGACCCGTAGGAACATACACTGCATTTGGGAATAGTTCAGACATAATTTATATTACACATTTATTAAGTAAAAATTCCAGTTTGACCATAAGTAAATGCTCCTCCAGTATACATTAGTCCAGTAGATGAATATCCTACCCAGTCTGCTGCGTTACTAGACAGCGGCACCATTTGATATTTTTGGGCCCCTATTCCTGAATCTAAATCTAGGCCGCTACATATTTCATATTTTGAATAAAATTCGATTATGCTAGTAGGAGTTGGTGTTGGACTATGAGTCGGGGTAACTGTTGCAGTTGGAGTATTCGTGGCTGTAGGTGAAGCGGTTACGCTTGGAGTATTTGTGGCTGTAGGCGAAACGGTAACAGTTGGAGTGACAGTTGGAGTGGTTGTTGCAGTTGGAGTATTTGTGGCTGTAGGTGAAGCGGTAACAGTTGGAGTGGCAGTTGGAGTGGTTGTTGCAGTCGGAGTATTTGTGGCTGTAGGTGAAACAGTAACAGTTGGAGTGATAGTTGGAGTAGCTGTTGCGGTTGGAGTATTCGTGGCTGTAGGTGAAGCGGTTACGCTTGGAGTGCTGGTGGCTGTAGGTGAAACGGTAACAGTTGAAGTAACTGTTGTAGTTGGAGTATTTGTGGCTGTAGGTGAAGCGGTTACGCTTGGAGTGCTGGTGGCTGTAGGCGAAACGGTAACAGTTGGAGTGACAGTTGGAGTGCTTGTTGCAGTCGGAGTATTCGTGGCTGTAGGTGAAGCGGTTACGCTTGGAGTGCTGGTAGCTGTAGGCGAAACGGTAACAGTTGGAGTGACAGTTGGAGTGCTTGTTGCAGTCGGAGTATTCGTGGCTGTAGGTGAAGCGGTTACGCTTGGAGTGATAGTTGGAGTAGCTGTTGCAGTTGGAGTATTCGTGGCTGTAGGTGAAACGGTAACAGTTGGAGTGATAGTTGGAGTAGTTGTTGCAGTTGGAGTATTCGTGGCTGTAGGTGAAGAGGTTACAGTTGGAGTGCTGGTGGCTGTAGGTGAAACGGTAACAGTTGGAGTAACAGTTGGAGTAGTTGTTGCAGTTGGAGTGTTTGTAGCTGTAGGCGAAACAGTTACGCTTGGAGTGCTTGTAACTGTAGGCGAAACAGTAGCGGTTGGAGTAGTTGTCGCAGTTGGAGTAACTGTAGCGCTAGGAGTACTCGTTAAAGTCACACTTGGGGTAGGAGGGCAAGTATAATGAGGCTCTGGCATGTCATCATCTACAATCAATACATGGTATGGATTTTTATATAAAATTTGACTTTGAACACAAGGTATAGCCTCAACTTCAGTTAATGTGACCTTAAAGAATTCACTACCCTCATGTATTGTGTCTTGTATTGTTTCGATAGGAACGATTGCCATATTTTGGTTTGCGGCAAAATTCACAACTCCAGTTTTCCCCACAAAATCAACCCCAGATTCAGCAGAAAGAGGTTGAGTATTAATTTCATATCTAACAGCAAAAGCTCCACTATAATCATTATAAGATAAAGGCTCTCTATATACTCTTACCCCAGTAGATTGCCCCTCAACTACATAAGTAGATGGATATTGAAATCTAATATATAAATTTGAAAGAGCGCAAGTTGATGTCGGGGTAGTGGTGATAGTTGGGGTGACGCTTACAGTAGTAGTAATTGTTGGAGTTATCGTTGGAGTAATTGTTGTTGAAGGCGTTACGCTATAGTTGATTGATGATGTAATAGTTGGGGTTATTGTCGATGTATACGTTATAGTTGGAGTAACAGTATTCGTTGCTGTCGGCGTAACGGTTGAAGTGCTAGTAAGCGTCGGCGTAACGGTTGAAGTGCTGGTAAGTGTTGGTGTGACGGTTGGAGTTTTTGTAACTGTTGGTGTGACGGTTGGAGTTTTTGTAACTGTTGGTGTGACGGTTGGAGTTTTTGTAACTGTTGGTGTGACAGTTGGAGTTTTTGTAACTGTTGGTGTCGCGGTTGATGTCGGGGCTAGGGTAGTTGAAGGTGTTGGGGTAACAACTACCACATTCAATTTGCCACACTTTGCTCTTCTTAATGTATGTAGATTTTCAACTAAAACAGTAGCCTCAAATATCCCAAGGTCATTATATACATGAGGAACTTTTATAAAGTAACCTTTATTGTTTTCCCAACTTAGAACGCCAGATCTTAATACTTCATTGTCTCCAAAATTGACATGGTATTGCAAGTCTTTACTAACAGTTAAATCATCACTAACAAAAAGATTAATTTCCGTTGTATTACTAGCATACCCAGTAATGTCAGGGAAAGAAATGCAGCAATTTCCAGTTATCGCAGTTGGAGTTGGCGCAGGCATACCTTTTAAGGTTCAACTATAAATACAGAATAAGGATTAACTCCAGTTATTTCGATATTACAGTTATTACTTCTCGGGTTATAAAGTTTAAGGTAGAAGAATTCGTCGTTCTCGCCATCGTTTAATCCTACTAAAGGTAAACCTGTTACATTGATTGTGGCTTCTGTTTGATTTGCCGCAAAAGATAAAGTTCCTGATCCAGAAATATAATCATAATCTCCACCCAATGGAGATGCGTCTCCAGATCCTATTGCGCTATTTGCTGCGTCTAGCGTAGTGTAATCAACCTCAAAGTCAGCTAATCCAAAATGGCTTGTTGCTAGATCTCTTCTGACAGTAATTGAAGCTGTAGAGCCTTCTACTAAGTAAGTCGATGCATATTGAAATCTTACAAATTGATTAAACAACGGGGTAACTGTCGGAGTGATAGTTGGAGTGAGTGTTATGGTTGGGGTGATAGTTGTAGTAGCTGTCGGCGTTGACGTAACTGTTGGGGTTAATGTTGCGGTAGGCGTCGTTGTTATTGTGGGTGTAATAGTTGGAGTTACTGTAGCTGTCGGAGTAACTGTTGATGTAGGCGTAACGGTATTTGTGGCGGTAACAGTAACGCTAGGAGTATACGTTACGGTAGGTGTAATTGTAACGGTAGGCGTGATAGTCGATGTTGGAGTGGTCGTCACCGTTGGGGTACTTGTAGTTGTTGGAGTATGAGTAACTGTTGGTGTGATTGTGGAAGTAGCAGTAACCGTACTTGTTACGGTTGGTGTTTGCGTATGAGTAGCGCTTGGCGTTATAGTTGCGGTTGGCGTTTTTGTAACAGTTGGGGTAACAGTTGGGGTCTTTGTTATAGTTGGTGTTATTGTAGGTGTAACCGTATTGCTTGGCGTAATTGTGGGTGTTGGACTATTTGTAGGCGAAGGGCTAGCCGCAATAATCGGTGGACAAAAAGTGCTATCATCTAAATCGGAAGAAGAAGGATTATCAGGGCAAGGTTGTGCGTCATTTGAAGATGGCGCTGAAGCCGCATCCAAACATCCTCCACTTATTAAAAACCCATTTTCAGTTGTGACAGTAAAATCAAAATCAAGAGAAGCAGTAGCGAAATTATTAACACTTAAACTAGTATTTGTATTTTTAAGTACAGCGTTATCAATAACATATGTCATCAATGTTGTCCGATCTTGATCTTCACAAAATTGAGATGCTGGCGGACAATTACTATGACAATCTATATATATTTTGTATGGCTTATCTCTTTTAAGGATTTGATTTAAATTGCCAGTTTCTAAATCTTTTTTTATTATGCTTAGATTTAAATTACCACGGCAAGGCAATGACATTTTTCTGTCATATGGATACATGGAACCAAATCCATATAAACTTCTTCTTGGCATGTCTAAGCGTATATCAAAAGCATTAGCGTTAGCATTTTCTCTTGATAGCACTGGACCACCGACATTTGTTTCTTCTATTGTGAGGTTAATGTAATTAGCTATAAGGCCAGGATGGTCATACTCATTAGCTAAATCCTCATCGCCAAATCGATATTTATGATTTTCTTTATATTTACCATCATACAAATGAATGGCTGGAATATAATTATCTCCAGAATACATATCTACTTTAATATTTGAAGCTTGATAATCAAAAGAAGAACGAGTAATCGAGCCAACGCTTGCAGAAGTAGAATATCCAACCGCAAAAGCATTACCTATACCCATTACATAGTGTCCATGAAAATCACTATCAGCCTTCAAGTGATTAGCTTGCTTTCCGACATCATCGCGTAAAACTAGAAAAAAGTTTTTGTCTCCAAAATGGCGAGAAATAAAGCTATTTTCAGCAGGCTCGCCAGATGGAACAACATTAAAGTTCAATAAATACTCATTTAATCCGCATGTTGGAATATATTCAAAATTAAAATTAACAGGAACAGGCTCTATATTTACATCTATATTACTGCCTGGTGCGGGTTCAGCGGTTGTAATATTAATTCTTCTAGTTAACAAATCCTCATGGCCTATTTGTTTTATTTCTTCTCGGTTAATATCAAACCCATAAGATACAGATTGGACTTTTGTAAGTTGCCTTAGGAATGATTGATCATCATCGAAATGAGCCCTATATGCAGGTGCTGGGCCTACAAATAATGCCGCATATTCCGATCTAAAAAAACTCCTCATACCTTAATAAACAATTACACCACAACCCGAAGATTGTGGTGTAATATAATAAAATAAATATTATTTTTTTAAATAATAATTAAATGCACAACTTAGTCTGTGAAACTTCCAGTGCAAGATGTAGATGTATGATTGGTTAATTCTTTTGACCAACCTTCTCCGCCTTGCTCATACCCAGTAGTTCCAAGGTGTCCGTATTTGTAGTATTTTAATCCATTCCCTGTATTATAAACAGTTGGGAACGATTTGTTTTTAAGGTCGGCGCCTGTTTGATTTTCGTATCCGCTGAAGAATACTCCAACTGCAGACTCTTCTGGCCCACCAACTTGAGTGGTGAATGTAAGGTCGACAGTTTTATTGTCTCCAATTGCAGAACTGAAACTTTCTGAATCAAGAGTAGCCCTTTTAAAGTCGATCACGATAGCGTCAGCGGCATCACTTGGATCACAAACTACACATGCAGGGTTTTGCATTCTTACCCTGAGGTCATAAGTTCCTCCGCAAATTAAATCAACAAGATTGCCAGATTTTAAATCAGCTACTAAAGCGTTTACGCTTAATGTGCAAGTTACTGGGAAATCAATTTCTTTTGCGTATGCGTAGGTACTACCAAGTCTTTGTAGAGCACTTCTACCCATTGGAGTAGAAAGAGTAAAACTTTGAACATGAGCGCTTCCTACATCTTCTGGAGAGTTGTAACCAACACTATCTCCACTAAGTTGCCTTGAAATTAAACCTGCATCTTGTAGGTCAATTGTAATATCACCTGGTTTGAGCACGCTTGTACCATCTCCACTTTCTGTAGGAGGCAAGGTAAAGCATCGGTTACAAATTAATGTGCCATCAGTTGGGTCAATAGCTGGAATGGTTTTGTAGTCAGTTCCAATGTCCGACTTGATATTCATGCCTTCTACGGTAACAGAAGCTGTTGGAAATGCTCCGACACTGCCTTCAATTGAGTAGTCAGTTACATATCCATTTCCAAGACTAATTACTGTTTTATTGTCTTCTGCAACAAGTTGGTCGCCCTTGAGTGCATCTCTGCCTTCAGGAACTGTAAGAATAAAAAAGTTATTACCAAAAGTATTTTGAGAGCGGGTCATTATTCCAGACAAGCTCTGAAAAGATCCATCTGTAACCATTCCCATTAATCTTTCATTGTCTCCGTCAGTTAAGAAATAAGAGAAGTCCATGCTTACCGTTGGAGCTTCAAGAACAACCGAATCAATTCTTGCAAGATGTCCGAATTGATTAACGTCTTGACGATTTATTGTAAAACTGTAATTTGCATTTTGAACTCTCTTGAGTTGCTCTACTGTAGTTCCCCAACTGCCACTGTTGTTAAAGTCTCCTTCGTGAGACATGAGATCGAGCCCACTTTGTCCAGAAAGGCTTATTGGCTTGTATCCAGTGAAATTTTCCCCAGTGAAGTAATAACCAGTAGATGCAATGTCTCCACCAAATACTTCACCTAAAACAGGATGTCTGAATCCTGTCCACAGTTCTTCCCCATTGACAGTTCTATCTTTACAATCGTAAGTTCTAAACTTATAATCTTCTACGACCCCATTGATGCCAGTAAAACCTACCCCAGTAAAATATTTAACTTCTTGACCACAACATGCATTAAAGTATTTTACTGTCGGCCCTTTTGTTGCATCATACTCTTTACCGATATAAGCGATCCCACTAATCAAGCATCTTTTTAATTTTTCTATATCATCTCCAGTCGGATGATAGTCTGTATGCGGTGGCATATAATATATATGATGCCCAGTTGTATCTGGCGATATAAATAACGCCTCACTTTGATAGATTACTCGATTTCTTGCAGGTAAATTACTCATTATGTTTAAAAAAGTTTACAGTTTCCATTAAATACACAAAAATAAAATATATGTGAAAAAAAATTTTATTCAGGCGATATACTCGGTGTCATTGTTGGAGTTACCGAAACACTTGAAGTTATTGTTGGCGTTAACGTGATACTCGGAGTAATTGTTGGAGTTACCGAAACACTTGAAGTTATTGTTGGTGTTAACGTGATACTCGGAGTAATTGTTGGAGTTACCGAAACACTTGAAGTTATTGTTGGTGTTAACGTGATACTCGGAGTAATTGTTGGAGTCACCGAAACACTTGGTGTCACTGAAACACTTGGCGTGATGGTTGGAGTCGGAGTGTTTGTCGAAGAGGGTGTTGGGCAAATAAATTCTACTCCAGAATATAAAGGATTAATACAAAAAATTTCAGCATTATCATTATATGCAGAAACTTTATAATTATACTCTAT
>Ga0233450_10004724_pt1 | contig 12199 bp, 10 predicted proteins | sample 011ome_30_FD_189956 | JGI IMG/M metagenome (GOLD analysis project Ga0233450, IMG submission 189956) | Coastal salt marsh microbial communities from the Groves Creek Marsh, Skidaway Island, Georgia - 011501CT (spades assembly) | ecosystem: Environmental > Aquatic > Marine > Intertidal zone >... | reverse complement strand
ATTGGTTAAGTCGACTGCTATCGAAATATTATCAGTTGCTGGATTTGGGTAAACGTTTACATTGTTTTCATTAATAAATTCTGAAATAGATGTTGGACTTCCAACTTGGTTTCCAAGTGTGTCTGTGCCATATATGTTAATGTTGTCCAGATATAAATTATTTCCTTTTCCTGAAGTGAATACAAATTTGTACTTAAAGCCATCGGTTAAAAAACCTCCAACAAGACTTGTTATGGTAATGTCTTTCCATTGAGAACTTGTTGGTGTAAAATTCCCTGATACCGTGGATCCGCCGGTAGTGCTCATCTGAGAAGCAGGAATCGATTTTCGAACAGACCATGAAGCCCCACAGTCATCAGAGGCTAAAATCTGAAGCTTATCTGTGTTTGCACTGCTTTTTTGAGCAAATGCATAACTAAACGTCATTGTTACTGAAGCCATGTTGGATAGGTCATAAGGCATGCTGATTAATTCGTCATTATCGCCTTCTTCACTATTAGAGTAGTTATTGAGTTTTACAGATTTTGTTCCAAGATCTGCAGCTGAACTTGTAACTTGCCATGTTGTTCCTCCGTCAAAGTTTTCAACTTGCCAATCTGAATTGGGAATACTGCTCGCATTTTCAAAACCTTCGAAAATTGGCAAGTTATTACCTGTACTCGGGTCAACGGTGATATATCCAATTTTGGTTTCGGTTAGGCTTGTTGATCCATCTGATACGTTTAGTATTACATTATGAGTTCCAGGGGTATTGTATGTAACAGAAGGATTTTGGTCTGAAGAAGTAGAAGGTGTGCCTCCATCAAATGTCCAATTCCAACTGCTTATTGCTCCGTTGAAGGATTCATCGGTAAAATCCAATGTTTCTCCTTGGCAAACGGTGAATCGAGTTGTAGAAAATTCGGCTTTACACAGCGGGGGGTTAGGAATTGCACCAACTGCATTTAAATTAGAGGTAGACCAATGATTATCTCTAATAGACGAAGTCGCAGCAGCTCTCATTCTGTCTACTTGTCCTTGTGTAAACATTTTCGAGCAATAAGAGTAATCCATGTAGTTTTGAACGTTTGCCAAAGGGCCGCAAGAGCTTTCATTAAGATTACATGCAGTTACGCCAATCGTATTTGGAGTATCTGATACTTGATCATCATCATTACAACTTGCTGAATTTCCTGGGTTATTGTTTGGTCCCCATGTATGACTTAGGTTTAGCCAATGACCTACTTCATGTGTTAAGGCTCTACTAGCATATGCAGATGAAGTACCAATTGAGCCCGTGTAGTTATGAAGAATCCAAATACCATTAAACATGCTTGATTGTGACCACATACTCGGTGTAGTTGTATAACCTGCAGCTCCTCCAGCTTCGGCCACAACATATATATTTAAGTATTCATCACCTGGCCAATTACCTTGGTATATGTCATTTCCAGATGTAATTGCCTGAATTTGATCTTGTCCGCTGCTGCCGTCTAAAGACAATGGAGAACTAGTTCTTGTAATTCCGTTAAAACAAGTTCCATTCGGGGCTTTTGTAGCCAATAAAAATTCAATTTCTACATCAGAAGGCATACCTTGAAAAGCCGCAGCTACATTATTGGCGTCTGTATTCTGAAGTCTATAATCTCTATTTAAAATTGAAACAGCGTCTATTATCTGCTCATTGGAAATATTTTCGGCTCCACCGTTATGAAGAACATGGAATACTACCGGGAATGTATAAACTGTTCCTTGTTGTTTCTGGGTTTTCATTTGTTCCTCTCTTTTTTTCAACATGGCTTGATCAGCAGCATGCATTTTCAAATAGATAGGATTCAGGAGTAATTTTTTCATTTCCTTGTGTGTCCGACAGTATTCCACATTTTCACCATCTCTAGTGTTTGTGTAATCAATCGTGTTTTGCTGAGCTAAAACTAGTGTACATAATAATACGGTAACTATAAGGAGAAAAGAGTGCTTCATTTATAAATTTATTAGGTTAGGTTGTCTGACCACTAATTTACAATTTTTGTATTTCAACTGATTAATTATATTGACAAACGGTTAAATCGCAAGGTTAAGCGCAAAAGTAATTAAATAGTAACCTGAAAACAGTCTGTTTGGTTTTCTATACTAACACACTTTAAATTGAATAGTTGCTTCTAAATTTATTACTGCGCTTAGTTTAAAGCTTGCTCTAAATCAGCTATCAAATCTTCAGCATCTTCAATTCCAACGCTCAATCGGACTAGAGAGTCTGTAATACCAGCTACTTTTCTCTCGTTTTTTGGAATAGCTGCATGTGTCATAGTTGGAGGATGACCAATAAGAGACTCTACGCCTCCTAGTGACTCTGCTAATGAAAATAATTTGGCTTTTTTTACAATTCTCAAAGCATCTTCCAATTTATCACCTACAGTAGTAAAAGAGACCATTCCACCAAAGTCTTTCATCTGGCTTTTGGCTACTTTATGATTTGGATGAGAAGGTAAACCTGGCCAATAAACCTTATCAACTTTTGGATGCTTTACTAAAAACTCGGCAATTTCTTTTCCATTTTTACAGTGCTCTCTCATTCTTAAATGTAAGGTTTTTATTCCTCTTAGAACTAAAAAACAGTCCATTGGTCCACAAATAGCACCACTACTATTTTGAATACGGTAAATTTCTTCAGCTATTCCCTCATCTTTTACAACTAAAACTCCCATCACAACATCTGAATGTCCGCCCAAATACTTTGTTGCTGAATGCATTACAATATCAGCCCCTAAGTCTAATGGTGTTTGTAAGTAAGGGGTAGCAAAAGTATTGTCAACACCTAAAAGAATATTGTTTGATTTTGCTATTTTCCCCATAGCAACAATATCAATAATTTTCATGGTTGGGTTAGTAGGTGTTTCCACCCAAATTAGTTTCGTATTTTCATTTAAGTTTTCTTCTACAGCAGATAAATCTCCCATCGGAACAAAGTGAAATTTAATGTCATATTTTTCAAATATTGTCTTGAAAATTCGAAAAGTGCCACCGTATAAATCATTTGTAGAAATCACTTCATCACCAGGACTTAGCATTTTTATTACACAATCAATTGCTGCGAGTCCCGAACCAAAAGCAGCTCCATACTTACCATTTTCAATCGCAGCAATATTAGCTTCTAAAGCCGATCTTGTTGGGTTTGATGTTCTTGAATATTGAAATCCTTTGTGGTTCCCAACTCCTTCTTGAACGTAAGTAGATGTTTGGTAAATAGGCGTCATAATAGCCCCTGTTGCGCTGTCTGGAGAAACTCCCTCATGGATGGCTTTAGTTCCGAATTTCATATTGTATGGTTTAAGAATTGTTGAAGCACGAATTTAAGTTTATTCTTTAAATTTATGCTTTGTTGTACTAAGTTTGCAACTTGATTAAGACCATTTCATAAAATTAGTTCAATGAAAAAAATATACTTTTTAGGTAGTTGCTCTACATGTATTCGTATAATGAAAGAGCTAGGTGTGAATGATTCTTGGGAACAACAGAATATTAAAACAGAAAAAATTACTGCATCACAAATTGAAGAAATGTATCGGCTTTCTGGGTCTTATGACTCTCTTTTTAGCCGAAGAGCAATGAAGTATAAGTCTATGGGATTAAAAGATAAGCGGTTATCTGAAATGGACTATAAAGCATTAATTTTAGAAGAATACACCTTCCTTAAGCGCCCTGTTATTATTCTTGAAGGAAAAATTTTCATAGGTAATTCAAAGCAAGTTGTAAAATCTGTTATTGAAGAACTTCATGCCTAAAGCGTTTCTTCCATTAATTGCACTGTTTTTTGCGAACCTAATTTATGCAGTTAATTATGGTTTGGCAAAAGATGTTATGGAAGAGGGTTACCTTCAAGCGTTTTCGTTTATTTTATTTAGGGTCGTTGGAGCTGTTTTTCTTTTTTGGATTGTTTCCTTTTTTACCAAAAAGGAAAAGATTGAAAAAAAAGATTATTTGAAGTTCGCAATATGTGGTCTGTTTGGAGTTGCTGCTAACCAATTGATGTTTTTTGAAGGCTTGGATCATACTTCAACAATTAATGCGTCAATTATTATGGTTACTAACCCAATATTGGTATTGATTTTGGCTACAGTTATGTTAAAGGAGAAGCTTTCCTTAAGGAAGGTTTTTGGCGTAGGAATAGGTTTGACAGGAGCAGTACTTTTAATATTGTTTAGAGGGAAAGGAGCAGAACAACAATCAAGTCTTTGGGGAGATTTGTTAATTCTTTTCAATGCAACCTGTTACGGAATTTATTTAATCCTAGCTAAACCGCTAATGACTAAATACTCTCCCATAACTATTGTTAAATGGGTTTTTACTTTTGGCTTACTATTCGTATTCCCATTTGGGTTTAGTCAAGTTGATTCAATTAATTGGATTATGCCGAATAAAATTATTTTGGAGATTATTTATGTAATTGTGTTTACAACCTTCTTTGCCTATTTACTAAATATTTATGGATTGAAGAAAGTTAGCCCTACAGTGGCAAGTTCGTTTATTTATCTTCAGCCTATTCTGACTTCACTAATAGCTGTTTGTTTGGTAGGCGAAACATTGGATTGGCAAAAAATTGTATTTGGAATAATAATTTTTTTAGGAGTATTCATTGTTTCTATTCCCCAAAAGAGTTGAGCTTGCGTATATTCCTTACTTTTGTGCAAAACTTGATTTATGATAAAATCTATGACTGGCTATGGAAAAGCCGAAGGTGTTGTTGAAAATAAAAAAATTTCTGTTGAGGTACGCTCGTTGAATGGAAAGTTTTTGGATTGCAGTTTAAGAGTTCCTGGTCTTTATCGTCAGAAGGAAATGCTTGTTCGGAGTAAAGCAGCTAAAGAGGTAGTAAGAGGAAAGGTTGATATTAGTATCAGTTATGAATCATTAGAAGGGGAACAAAACTTTTTCATTAATACAGGGCTACTTAAAAACTATTATAACGGGTTGTCGGAGGTGTCAAAGGAATTGAATATTTCGGAAGAAAATGTTTTAGGAACATTGATGAAAATGCCTGAGGTTATGCGTTCTGAAAAGCAAAAATTATCGGAAGGTGAATGGATAGGTATTGAGAAATTAATAGATGAAGCTTTGGTTTCGTTTAATTCATTTCGACTTGCTGAAGGTGATGTTTTGCAAAAGGAAGTTGAAGGAAGGATTAATGAAATTACTTCATTATTGGTTCAAGTGGAACCATTTGAATCGGAAAGAATAGAAACGATTAAGACAAGAATTAGAAAGAACATTGACGAAATAGTTTCTAAAGATGGTTTTGATAAAAATAGGTTTGAGCAAGAATTGATATTTTATATGGAGCGCTTCGATATTACGGAAGAAAAAGTAAGGCTGAAGGCACATTGCGAACACTTTATTAAGACAATGAACGATGAACAAGCGCAAGGAAAAAAATTAGGGTTCATTTCACAAGAAATCGGAAGAGAAATAAATACACTAGGTTCCAAAGCTAATCATGCAGAAATGCAAAAAATTGTTGTTCAGATGAAAGATGAATTAGAAAAAATTAAAGAGCAGGCATTAAATATTATGTGATCAATGAGTTTAGGTAAAGCCATAATATTTTGCGCACCTTCTGGTGCTGGTAAAACAACAATAGTGCATCACCTTTTGTCTAAATTCGATGAATTATTGTTTTCTGTTAGTGCTTGTAGTAGAGAAAAAAGAGCTGGAGAAAGGGAAGGTGTAGATTATTATTTCTTATCAGTTAATGAGTTTAAAATGCGCATTCAAAATAAGGAGTTTATTGAATGGGAAGAGGTTTATGAAAACAATTTTTATGGAACTTTAGATGCTGAAATCCAAAGAATTTGGAAGATTGGGAAGCACGTTATTTTTGATGTGGATGTTGAAGGTGGAATTGCACTTAAGCGACATTTTGGCGATAAAGCAATGGCGATTTTTGTAAAGCCACCATCTATCTGGCACCTAAAGGAAAGACTGAAGTCAAGAAAAACGGAAACTTCAGTTTCTATTGCAAGAAGGATAGGTAAGGCTGAATTGGAATTGAGTTATGCTGAGAAATTTGATTATATTTTATTAAATAATGATTTGAATAAAGCTTTTTTAGATGCAGAAAAAGTGGTGGCCGAATTTTTAAAATTGTAAAATATGAAGAAGATTGGTTTGTTTTTTGGAACATATAATCCAATTCATGTTGGACATTTGGTTATTGCAAATCACTTGGCAAATTATACTGAATTAGATGAGGTCTGGTTAGTCGTTTCTCCTCAAAATCCATTGAAGAAAAAAGATTCCTTACTTCAGGATTATCATCGATTAGCTTTAGTAAGAGTGGCTATTGAAGATAATCCCAGATTGAAAGCCTCTGATATAGAATTTAGCTTACCCATACCTTCTTTTACAAGTAATACCCTGGCGCATATCAATGAAAGGTACCCAGATTATAGTTTTGCATTAATCATGGGAGAGGATAATTTGAGAACATTTCATAAGTGGAAAAATTATGAGGATATTCTTAATAATAACCGGGTTTATGTTTATCCTAGGGTTTTGACGGAACAGGAGAAAGAAGCAACTTTAGCTAAAGTAGAAACAGACAATGGGCTGCGGAATCATCAAAATGTAATTATGTGCGATGATGTTCCTGTCATGAAAATATCTGCTAGTTTTATTAGGTCAGCAATAAAAGGAAAAAAAGATGTCAATTATTTGCTTACTCAACCTGTTTTCAAGTACTTAACAGAAATGCATTTCTACGAATAATAAGTTTATTCTTTTTTTTGTTTACATTTATTTTTTTTTATGAAAAAAACCACAAATATAATTTTTGTTTTAACGATACTTTTTGCTGCTTTTGGCACAATTTCTTGTAAGAAAAGAAAGTTAAACAAATCTACTGTCACGAGTCAAGATAATGCAATTGCGGAAATGGTATTTAACGATGCTTTTAAAGTTACTGAAGATGCAATGAAGGAAAATGGGTTAGAGAAGACAGGTTTGAATTTGTCCAGTATTTATAATGCATGCGCTACAGTGACTTTAACTCCCCCTATTGGGGATACAACTTTTCCAAAAACTGTAACTATTGATTTCGGAACGGTAAACTGTGAAGATGCCTATGGTGTCGAAAGAAGGGGTAAGGTTATAGCAACAACAACGGGCTATTACAGAGATGCAGGGACAATTATTTCAATACAAACCGATGATTATTATGTAAATGATTACAAGGTAGAAGGAACTAAAACGGTTACGAACAACGGCTTGAATTCAGACAGTCAAACTTATTTTACCATTGTTATTTCAGGAGCTGTTATTACCTATCCAAATGGTGATGTTGCCAGTTATGAAAGTAATAGAATTAGAACTTGGGTAGTTGGAGAAGCAACTCAAGGGTTGTTGGGAATATTTGACGATGAATATGATATCACTGGAACTGCAGCAGGAATAAACAGAGAAGGAAGGCCTTATACAATGACGGTTACATCTGCTCTAAGAGTTGCAATTTTATGTAGATGGGTAAAACAAGGAATCATTGAAATTGCGCCTGAAGATTTGTATGCAAGAAAAGTAGATTTTGGTGATGGAACTTGTGATAGGGAAGCTTCGGTAGAAATTAATGGAAGCGTCTATAATTTTCTGATGTATTAGACAGACAAATGCTCCTTTATAGCGAGTTGGGTTAGCCGGTTCTTTTTTTGTAATAATTTTATTCCTAATTAATTACATTTGTGCATGTTTAAGAATTTAACACGATTTCAAAAAAGAATGTTTGTTGCGGTGATTCTCACTTTGCTTATAAATTTTGGGATTATTGGTATGTTAATTACGGCTTTAAATATTTCGGAAGGTAGGTTGCACGTTATTGGTGATACTATGGAAGAAATGGCGCAGCAACATATTATTACTGAGGTAACTGTTGATGAAGCTATTCCAGTTGAAACCTCAATTGATATTACTAGTAAGGTTGAGGTGGGCATTGATATGTTGGTGGAAAGTGAAATACCTTTTCGTGCCAATATTCCGGTCAATGAAGATATGTTAATACCCTTTAAAATTGGAGTAAAAGATTATATTAAATTGGATACTACCATTACTGTAACGGATTATGTAAATATTTTAGTCGATGATACCATTCCTTTGAATCAAAAAGTAAAGATGCCTATTTTTGGTGATCGAGGTCCTTCAGTTCCGATACAAGGAAAAATACCCGTTAAGCAAAGTCTATATGTTGGTTTTGATGAAGATTTAAAAGTGAACAGTGTTGTTCCTGTGGATTTATTAATTGTAGATACTTTGCCCGTTGGATTGTCTATGAAAATTCCTGTGGATTTAATGGTTCCAATTAGGATACCATTACATACAAAGGCAACTGTTACTTTTGGAGAAGCGATGCCAATAGTTGCTGACATTCCGATAAGCTTAACTATTCCAGTAGATATTCCACTTGAGGAAACATCTCTAGCCTTTTATTTTAAAAAGATGGCAGCTGGGTTGAAGGGTTTGACGGCGCTGTCTTTAGATTGAGTTCGTTTTCACGTTCCTACTCATTCGATATCATCTCAAATAATTCATCCAATTTCGGGATAAGAATTACTTCAATTCTTCTGTTTTTTGCTTTGTCATTTTCATCAATAGGCAAATACATGCTTCTACCTGCAGCTGTAATCGTTTTAGGGTCTATAGAGCTGCTTGTTAGCATTATTTTAACAACGGATGTTGCTCTCAATACACTTAATTCCCAGTTATCTTCTGGATGAGCTGAAGATTTCATTTTGTCTGAGTCAGTATGTCCTTCTACTAAAACATCTAAATCAGTTTGCTCTTGCAATACTTTCGCTAATTCAATTAAGGCTTTCTTCCCTTCAGCGTTTACTGCAGTACTTCCAGATGGAAAAAGTAGTTTTGCTTCCATGCTTACATAAACTCTTCCGTTTTTTTGAACTACGGTTAGCCCTTTGTCTTTGAATCCCATTAAGGCATTCATGACTTTGTCTTTTAATGCTTTTACAGCTGCATCTTTTTGTGCAATTAAAGCTTCTAATTCATTTACTCTTTTTTCTCTAGCAGCTAGGTCTAAAGAAAGCCTGTCCAAGTCTAATTTCTGTTGACTCAATTCCATTTCTAGTAATCTCAGTTCATCTTCTTTTTTCTGAAGTTCAAGCCTTGTAGCATTTAGATCTGCCATCAATCGTTGATTTTCAATCGCACTTCCTTTTTGTAAAGATTCCAATTGTAACTGTATACGCTGGTTTAATGCATCTATTTTATCGTATTGCTTTTCTTTCATTCGTAGAGATTTCCCCAGTAGAGTAGTGTCTCCTTTTAAGCGAGAAATTCTATCTGATAGGTCCACTACCTTTTCATGTTGTTCAGTTGCCAATGTTTCTAAATCAGCATTTCTTGATTTTAGTTTATCTAATTCGTCTGAGCATTCTTTTTGTTTGCTTTCCAATTCCTGGTATTTTCTTGCGGGAACACATGAAGCAAGAATAAATGCAGATATAACGGAGATATATAGGGTTTTTTTCATAATTCAATTTATTTGTATTCTAACCAACAAAAGATAAGCCAAAGCTAAATTAGTTGTTTTTTGAAATGAAAAAGGAGCGCATTAGCACTCCTTTTCAATAATTTTTTGTTGAAAAAGTTATTCTTCATCTCTTGAAAAGAATACTCTAGATAAATCTCTGTACTCCATTGCATTCTGTGGAAATGCTCTAACATTCAATTTTAATAAACGAATATAATCATCATAGTAGATAGGCATAAATGCTGCATCAGCAATTAATAAACTGTCACATGAGTGGAATAATTCATCCCTAGTATCATCATCAACCTCAGCAAGAGCTTTTTCAAACATTTCGTCAAATTGAGGATTTGTATATCTTGAGAAGTTTGGAAATGATTCTGCCGTCGGATCAGCAGGAACATTTTTTCCATAGAATAATTTCAAAAAGTTTTCAGGATCTGGATAGTCTGCTACCCAAGCAATTCTCCAGAAATCTTCTTGACCCGTTTGGAATTTTTGAATGTGAACGGGCATTTGTAGTGGCTCAATATTTATTTTAACACCTATATTCTCTCTTAGTTGATTTTGAATGGCCTCAGCAAGTAATATATTTGTTGAGCCACCTTCATTAATGTAAAGTGTAATGTTTTCTAGTCCTTTACCATCTGTGTGTCCTGATTCTGCCATTAATTCTCTAGCTCGTTCAGGATCAAAATCAAAACCTTTAACGGTTTTATTGTCATAAGCACCAAAGTCAGGAACAAAACCATGTATTCCTGGCTCTCCTTCTCCTTGTAAAGTGTACTTTACAAGGTCTTCCCTGTTAATTGCTAAGTTGAAAGCTTTGCGGACTCTCAAATCACTAAATAATTCACTTGTATGCAAGAAACAATAGAATTGTGTTGACATACCTCTTTTATGTTGGTATTGGAACTCTGTATTTTCACCGTTCTGAGCTTCTTTCAATGTACCTAAAACAGAGGACATTTCTTCGACAGGAAGTTTCCAAATCATATCTAATTTACCGCTTTGGAAACTTGATAATTCGGTTTTTTTGTCTTGCGTGAAAGTTGTTTTAATTATGTTGAGGTAGGGTAATTTGTTCCCATGTTCATCTGATTCCCAGTAATTCTCATTGCGCACTAACCTTACTTGAACACCTTCTTTGATAACATCCACTTTAAACGGTCCAGATCCGACACATTTGGCTCTCATGTCACTGCCATATTTGTCCCAAGCTTCTCTAGGAAACACCCAGCAAGCGTTGTGGCTTAAGACTTTGTCAAATGCAGAAAAGGGGCTTTTCAGTGTTATTTCAATTGAATTTCCAATAATTTTTACGCCAGAAACACCACCTTCTAATGGAGATCCGGATTGTGTAGATTCGAAATACTCTTTAGCACCAACAACTCTGTCTTGGAATAGTTCATAAAGTTTATTGTCTGGATACGATTCACATAACTTATCGAAACAGTATTTAAAATCTTCAACCGTAACTTTTCTTCCTTTACCGCCATCAAAACAAGGATCATCGTGAAAATAAACTCCGTCTCTTAATGTCATAGTCCATACAGTTGCATCTTCATTCACCGAGTAGTCTTCAGCTAGACACTTTTCAACTTTCAAAGTTTTTTGATTCAATCTAAAAAGCCCTTGATAAATTTGAGATCCGATGTGACTAGAAATAGCATCTGTTAGGCTATGCGGATAAAGGTTTTTAAAATTTTCAACTTCATTTATTCTAAAAATACCACCGTACCAGATTTTGTATTTTTTATCTCCCTCAAGATAATGTCCTTTGGCTTCAGTCAAGCTTACAGGGGTACCTTCGTCTTTAGTTTCTTCAGTTGATCCACAACTACTCATCCCTCCTACAATCATTAAAGAAACCAAGCTAAACAGAAATATATTTTTCATTCTTAAATTTTACGAGTTAAAATAAGCCGCAAATATAAGGAAAATAGTATACAAACTAAATATTTTTTATGAGCTAGCTTATACGATAATGGCTTAATCGTTCGTTTTGGGAATAGTTAATTGTAATAAGTAAACTATTTTTGTCTTTTGTTTTCATTGAAAAAGGATAAAAAACATATTCAATATTGGATAATATCAATCATGTTATTGTTTGTTAATCTTTTGGTTATTGGGCAAAACTTGCCCAATTCTTTGAGAGTTAAAAAAATTAAAATAACCTCCGACAGCACTCTTTTGGATAGTTTAAGTATCGTGCCAGGTTCGGTAATTGTTCAAGCAAATAATCAACTTGTGCGTGATACCGACTACCTGCTGTTACCGATAAAATCAATTTTGGTCTGGCTTACTCCAATCAAAGGTGAGGTGGTAATAACTTACCGGGTTTTTCCAGTAAATTTTAATCAGACATATTTTAATAAGGACACCAATTCCATATTTCACCATGGGGATAATTCACCAATTCCTTTTCGTTTTTCCACCGTAAATACACAATCGGATATATTTAACATGGGAGGATTAAATAAATCAGGAAGTATATCTCGTGGTGTAATGTTTGGAAATAATCAAGATTTATCAATCAATTCTAATTTGAATTTACAGTTATCCGGAAGAATTTCCAATAACATTTCGATTTTAGCATCTGTTACAGATGATAACTTGCCGATTCAGCCTGAAGGAAATACGCAGCAGCTGCAGGATTTTGATCAGGTTTTCATTCAATTATTTTCTGAT
>Ga0233450_10004710_pt1 | contig 12224 bp, 12 predicted proteins | sample 011ome_30_FD_189956 | JGI IMG/M metagenome (GOLD analysis project Ga0233450, IMG submission 189956) | Coastal salt marsh microbial communities from the Groves Creek Marsh, Skidaway Island, Georgia - 011501CT (spades assembly) | ecosystem: Environmental > Aquatic > Marine > Intertidal zone >... | reverse complement strand
ATTCCTTGAAAACCCGCACTCCTATCAATTGCTATAGAAAATACAATTACAAAAAGTAATGTGGTTACCATGGGGGCAGTTATTGTTTGTAAAAAAACATTAGTAAATCGTTTAACTTCCTTTAAATATAAAGTAAAAAAACCACTCCAATTGACCTTACCAATTTCACGTTTTACACCTAGATTTACATTATAATTTTTCAATAACTTGTCCTTATAATTAAAATATTTATAATCTTATTAAAAATAATGCTGTTAAAGTTAATTAACATTAATGGATCTTTTTATGAATAATAAAGATAAAATAATCAAAAAATTAAGAAACTCATCAATGTCATATTTAGCACGTTATGAAGTTTCAACATATCAATTCGAAAATACCCTTAAAAGAAAAATGTCTTACTACGAAAATGATCTTAAAGAAGAAGAGAAAAAAAATATACTAAACTTAATTAAAGAAGAAATGCTTAAAGCAAAGTTTATTGATGATGCAAGATATGCAGAAATTAAAACTAGGTCTCTTAGAAGACAAGGTGGATCTATTAAGTTTATTTATGCCAAACTTAAAGAAAAAGGAATATCAAATGAAATAATCCAATCTTCTATTGAAATGGTTGATAATGGGCTTGAAAACCCAGAAATAAGAGCTGCTATTCAATTTATGAAAAAGAAAAGTATTGGAATATTTTCCTGTAAAAACTCAATTGCCGATGAAAAAGATAAATATAATTTAAAACAGAAATGGCTTGGTTCTCTGTCAAGGAAAGGTTTTTCTTTAGAAACCATTAAGAAAGTTATTGATATTAACGATATCAATAATGCAAATTTAATTTTAGAAGAGTAATTGTAAATTAGGGAGCATTAAATGTCAGATATAAATTTATATAAACCATCATCTAATATTGTTGAAAACTCTCATGTAAACCATGAAGTCTACGAAAAGATGTATGAAGAATCTATAAATTCTCCTTCAATTTTTTGGGCAAAACATGGAAAAAGAATTGATTGGATAAAGCCCTACTCAAAAGTTAATGAGGTTTCATATAATAAAGATGACCTTCGTATTAAATGGTTTGAGGATGGAACTCTGAACGCAAGTTTTAATTGCCTTGATAGACATATAAAAACTAAAGGAGAAAGTACTGCGATAATTTGGGAAGGCGATGACCCAAGCGAAAGTAAAAACATAACCTATAACGAGCTTTATAAAGACGTTTGCAAATTTGCAAATGTTTTAAAAAAAGCTGGTGCCCAAAAAGGTGACCGTATAACAATTTATATGCCAATGATACCAGAAGCAACAATTGCAATGTTGGCTTGCACAAGAATAGGAGCAATCCACTCTGTTGTTTTTGGAGGGTTTTCTCCTGATGCATTAGCTGGACGCATAGAAGATTGTAATTCATCAATTATTATTACCGCTGATGAAGGTATTAGGGGAGGAAAAAAAATTCCTCTTAAAACTAATACTGACGAAGCCATATCCAAAGCAAAGATGTGCAAAACTACTATAGTTGTTAAAAGAACTGGCGGAGAAATTAATTGGATAGATGGCCAAGATATCTGGTACCACGAAGAGATGGCACTAGCATCCTCTGATTGTTTGCCCACAGAAATGAGTGCTGAAGATCCGATGTTTATATTATACACATCTGGATCAACTGGAAAACCCAAAGGTGTATTACATACTACTGGTGGGTATATGGTTTATGCTTCTATGACACACCATTATGTATTTGATTATCAAGAAAATGAGATTTATTGGTGTACCGCTGATGTAGGGTGGGTAACAGGTCATTCATATATAGTGTATGGACCACTATCTAACGGCGCTACAACTCTAATGTTTGAAGGCGTTCCAAATTATCCTACTGTTAGCAGGTTTTGGGAAATTGTAGATAAACACAAAGTAAATATTTTCTATACTGCACCGACAGCAATAAGAGCGCTAATGGCTGAAGGAGATGACCCTGTAAAAAAAACAAGTCGTTCTAGTTTAAGAATATTAGGCAGTGTTGGAGAACCTATTAACCCTGAAGCATGGAATTGGTATAACAATGTTGTGGGGGACGGGAAATGTCCAATAGTTGATACATGGTGGCAAACTGAAACTGGTGGCATATTAATCACTCCTCTTCCAGGAGCTACTCCTACAAAACCAGGATCTGCAACAAAACCATTTTTTGGAATAAAGCCGGTTCTAGTAGATAATGAAAACAATGAACTAGATGGTCCTTCAGAAGGAAATTTATGTATTGATATGTCATGGCCAGGTCAAATGAGAACAGTATATGGAGATCATCAAAGATTTATAGATACTTACTTTACAACATTTCCAGGAAGATATTTTTCTGGTGATGGATGCAAAAGAGATGAAGATGGTTATTATTGGATAACTGGAAGAGTTGATGATGTCATTAATGTATCAGGTCATAGGATGGGAACAGCAGAGGTAGAATCTGCGTTAGTAGCTCATTCTGATGTTGCTGAAGCTGCTGTTGTTGGGTATCCACATGATATTAAAGGTCAAGGTATCTATGCCTATGTAACATTGAACATAGGTGTGCCTGAATCAGAAGAATTATTATTAGAATTAAAGCAATGGGTTAGAAAAGAAATAGGGCCTATCGCTTCTCCAGACTTAATTCAATTTGCACCTGGTCTACCAAAAACAAGGTCTGGTAAAATAATGAGAAGAATTTTAAGAAAAATTGCTGCTAATGAGCATAAAGAGCTTGGTGATGTCTCTACTTTAGCTGACCCACTTGTTGTTCAAAATTTAGTAGAAAACAGAAAAAATATATGAGTTTGATTTAAACACCCCATATTCTATTTGCAAATTCTGGATAAAACTCAGAAACCATTGGTGCTATGTACTTTCTTAGAGTTTCTATGCGAGTTTTGTCAGGAAAATCCATTTCTGAGAGATTTTTATCAACATCAAAATCAAAACCTGTTAATTCGATGATACTATCTAAAGTCTCATTCATATTTAATTTATATAAAGAAAATTTTTTTTGCTTCTTATTGAATTTAAATAAGGCTCTATTTGTTAATAAATATTTAGGTCCGCCTGGCCTATATATATTATCATCAGAGACTCCAGGAGCAGAAATAAAATCTACATTTTTTACAAGGGTTCTTGGAGAATGCTCTTCTCTAAACAAAATTATTTGGGGAACAACAAAATACATCAAAGGAGAACCAAACGATCCTGGAAACCTCTTGTCAACATTTGGATACTCTCCAGTTCCAACTAAATTTATATTTGCGTTACCATCAATTTGGACTCCACCTAAAAAAAAGGTATCTATCCTTCCTTGAGCAGCACAATCAAAAAGTTCTCGAGCTCCATCCGTAAAATTATTATATTTATTAGAATGTAAAATAGTTACTCTTAATCTTTTATTGAAATTTTTAGCTTCTTCTTTAGCTAGCAAAGCTGCTGCTCCAGGTATTGGAGATGCTGCTCCAACAGCTACATGATTATCATTTTTTAATAAATCAGCTAATTGGCTTATTAAGAGCTCTTCTCTTTTTATATTTAAATTCACTAATTCTAAACCTTAAATTAACTCTTCAAAAATTGTTTCATATATTGATCAAAACTTGGTTGTGTTTTGGCAGCAATAGAATATTTTTTAATTTCTTCATTGTCTGATTCATAAACTCCAGGAAGCTTACATGGCCATGCACCATTTTTAACTACTGATATACCATCAATATATAAAGCTGGAAGACACGTGGCAGCAGATAATTCATTTTCAAAGAAATCTGTATCTATGATTTCCTCCACTGTTACAAATACTTTTTTTGAAGCATGCGCTAATGTTGCGAGCTCCCTTCTACGACCAATTTGTATATTTCCATTTCTATCAGCATATGAGGCATGAAAAACTAATACATCTAATTGGACTGCTGGTAATAAAAGTATTGGCTCATTTTGAACCCCAGAAGATTTCATTGGGTTAGAAATTATTTGCCAATCTTTTCTATTTTTTTGGACATCAGATCCAACAACGCCTCTTAAGGGCATAAAAGGAACAGACTTTTCAGTAGCTTGAAGTTGAGCATGTAGTGCTGGACAGGTTGAATCTTTAATCAAAATTTTACCATTTTCAACAGCCTCAGAAAATCTAGGGGCTAATCCAAATTCACCTAAAGTTACCGCCGCTGTTTCAATTTCTGATACGCATCCGCTTCCAATTAACATGTCACCTTGAATTGTAGTTAGGGGCAAACAATATAATTTTAAATTTTTAACACCTTTGTTTATTAACTCTTTGGTAAAGGTCATTGGCACACCAGAATAATCAGCAGGAATACCTAAAAGAATCCCATCTTCAATTTGATCAACAATTTCTTTGACAGTAAATTCTTCAAATGATTTCATTTGTTTCCTCCAAGTGTCTAATAAAAAAGTAATTAATAATTACTTTTTTTACCTTCCTTATATTTAGAAATTGATTCTTTTAACATCTTTTCCTCTTCACAACCTAGAAAGCATATTTTTTCTAATTTTTTTAAATTGTCTTCAGCTTTTTCTAATTGCCCTAATGTTAAAAACATTTCTCCTTGATATTCAAGGGCACCTTTATGTTTAGGAGACAAAACTAGAGCTTTGTTATAATAAAAAGAGGCTTTTTCTAAGTTACTTATTTTTCTAAAAGAATAGCCTAAATAATTATAAATATCTGGATCATTCTTCGTGGACTTTTCTGCTAATAGTAAACTTTTGATGGCAGATTCATAAGATTCATTTTTTATTTGTTTAAGAGCTTCAAAATAAGATGATGATTTAGTAACATTGTTTTTTGAGTTGTCAGAATCACCTCCAGCGGCATGCGCTTGTGAAAATAATAAAAAATAAAATATTGAAAAAATAATTTTTAGGTATTTTTGAGAATAAAAATTTTTAGATTGCAATTTTAAGCTCCTTTATAGATTATTTTATTTTAATTAAAAATTTAGCATAACCAATGAAATATTTATTTATTATTTTTACTCTTTTTCTCATTATTAAAAACGATAAAGCTTTTAGTAATGTATTACCAAATGACATGTTTTCAGCTTCAGAGGTTATAGAATTACAAATGAGTGCGTTACAAACAAATTCTATTTCAAATAACGCTGGCATCTATCAATGTTGGCTATTTGCCCATCCAGAAAATAAAAAATATACTGGGCCATTTTCTAATTTCAAAAACATGATCGCTAATACGTCTTATAGAATATTATTAAACTCTGTGAAATTTAAAACAAATTTATTATCCAAAATTAATAATGTTATAAAATTTTCAGTAGAAGTAGACGCCTATGATAATAAGCGTTACAAATTAATCTGGGTTTTAGAAAAAGCTAAAATTAATGATAAGTGTGTAAATTGTTGGATGACTACAAGCGTTACTCAACCACAATACATTGGTCAACTTAATTAAATTTTTATAAAGAGGACAAAATGAAAACAGCAAAAGATTATTTACAAGAAGCAAATGAGGTCGTAAAAAAAATAGATGTCAAGGAAGCAATCGAAAAACACAAGTCAAAATCTTCAATTTTTATTGATGTAAGAGATAGCTCAGATATCAAAAAAACAGGAACTATTCTTGATGGTCTGGAAATACCTAGAGGTTTGATTGAGTTTGTTGCTGATGAAGCTACCCCATTATATAATGATAAACTTAAAAAAGATGCTGAAATTATTTTAATATGTGGTGTTGGTGGTCAAGCTGCTTTAGCAGGTAAAACTCTGATAGAAATGGGTTATCAAAATGTCCTTAATGTTGGCGGCATACCAGATTGGGAAAAAAACGGTGGCCCAATGAGGAAGTAATTTCTTTCTATTAAATTTGGTGGAAAAATGTCAAAAAAGACAGTTGGAATTCTTATGCCAGGAGACATGGGGCATGGCTGTGGAAAAGTTTTTTTAGAAAATAATTTTAGAGTTGTCTCCGCTCTTAATGGAAGAAGCAATAGAACGAAAAAACTTTCAGAAACTGCTGGAATAGAAGATGTAGCTTCAATTGAAAATATCGTCAATTATTCGGATATAATATTATCAATTCTTCCACCTGAAAAAGCTTACGAACAAGCAGTTCAAGTAAATAAAGTCATTTTAAAAAGTCAAAAACCTACTACCTATGTAGATTGTAACGCTATTTCTCCAGAAACAGTAAAAAAAATTAATCAAGAAATTTCATCTGAATTTTGTAATTTTATTGATGCTGGAATAATTGGTTTAAATCCCATTGTTGAAAAAGGACAAACTAGGTTTTATGTTTCTGGACCAAATACTGATCCGATAATGATGCTTAATAACAAAGGCATCATTATTAAAGATTTAGGTAAAGAAATAGGTAAAGCTTCAGCAATGAAAATGGTTTATGCTAGTGCTACCAAAGGAACCTTTGCTCTTCATGCAGCTGTTTTAACAACAGCCCATAAACTTGGACTTTCAAATGATTATTTTACAGAATTGGAATATAGTAAACCTGATATCTTGTTAGCTATGGAAAGAATGGTTCCACGAATTCCACTTGATGCCGCAAGATGGGAAGGAGAAATGCATGAAATTGCAAAGACTTTTTCTGACGCCGGTGTTACTTCAAAATTTCATGAAGGTTCTGCTGAAATCATGTCTTTAGCAAACAAAACACCAATTGCTGAAGAGACTAGAGAAACAGTTGATAAAAACCGTTCTTTGATACAGGCACTTGACATGTATGTAGAGGCTCTAAAAAAGTAACGCTTCCTTCATATTTATATCTTTTAATTTGATTAACATGTATATTAATTTAATAACCTTTTAATTAAAGATTGTTGCAAAGAATGCGTGATAAAATTCTAAATTATGTTAGTCCTAATTACTTTTATGGATGGATCATTGTTGCAGTAGCTAACCTAGGTATTTTTTCAAGTGGCCCTGGACAGTCTCATACATTTAGTGTTTTTGTAGGCCCCATTGGAAAAGACTTAGATCTTTCAAGTACATCCATAGCCTCAGCTTACGGTTTAGCTACCTTAATTGCAGCATTTATGCTTCCATATATGGGTAAACTTATTGACAAATATGGGGCAAGAAAAACGCTTATAATTGTCAGTATTATACTAGGATTTTCATGTGTTTTTTTTGGCGCAGCTTCCAATTTTTTAATGTTAACTGTTGGTTTTGGTTTTCTTAGATTTTTTGGTCAGGGCTCGTTAATGCTAGGGTGTGCAAATCTTGTTTCTCAGTGGTTTGATAAAAAACGAGGATTTGCAATGAGCTTAATGGCTTTAGGGTTTGGGATATCAATGGCAATCCATCCCCCCTTATCTCAATTTCTTATCGATGAGTATGGATGGAAATTTGCTTGGGTCTTTTTGGGCGTATCAACATGGATAATTATGGTTCCTACCTTATATATTCTAGCATGGAATACTCCAGAAAGTGTTGGTCTTCTTCCAGATGGTGATAAGAGGGCAGAATCAATTAAAGATAAAAATGAACCGATAGAAGGTTTGGATCTTACCCAAGCTCTTAAAGAAAAGTCTTTTTATATTTTATCGGCCATGTGGTTTGGGATGGCTATGCTAGTAACAACACTTCATTTTTATCAAGTTACTATTTTAACAAGCCAAGGAATATCTACAGATTTTGCAGCTAACCTATTTACTGTGTCAGCTATCGCCATGGTTTTATTCATGCCTGTTGTAGGAAAACTTTTTGATAATATTCCAACTAATTTCGTTCTTACAATTGGTCTAATAATAAATTGTATTTCGCTTTTAAGTATAACTTATGCAAATAACGAATATTATGCATTTTTTTACGCTATCTTTTTTGGTATCAATAATGCCATAAGTATGACTATGTTTGGCTATATCTGGCCGAGATATTTTGGTAGAAAACATCTAGGAAGCATACAAGGTACTGGTCAAATGATTGGTGTTATTGGCGCTTCACTTGGACCTTTACCCGTTGGCTTTGCAATTGACTATATCGGTGACTCTTTAGTTACAATTAGATATTTAGCTTTATATCCATTAATAATAAGTTTCTTAACAATTTTCTTTTTAAAGCCTCCTCCTTCTTTGACAAAAAAATAGACTAAACTTTTTTTATTTGGAAATTTGATTGATAAAATCTTTCATAAAACAATCTAACAACTTTAAAGCTATTACAGCAATGTTATTAGCTGTTTTGTGTGTAACAATAATGAGTGTTCAGGCAAAACTGGTAGGTATAGAATATCATGCAGCTCAGATAACTTTTGTTAGAGCCATAGTTGTATTAATATTTCTATTTCCACTAATATATAAATTGGGCGGTTTAAATTTTCTTAAAACGAACAAACCTATTTTGCACTTTTTTAGAGGCCTTGCAGGTTTAACAGGAAACATAATGTTTTTTCTTGCTTTTCAAAGACTTCCAGTAGCAGATGTAACCGTTATTTCTCAAGCAGTCCCTATTTTTGCATCTATTTTAGCAATAATATTTTTAAAAGAAATTATAGGGTGGCGTAGGTGGTTAGCCATAATAGTTGGTTTCTTAGGTGTAATAATTGCTATAAATCCAACAGGACAGATTGCCGTTGCATCTATTTATGCGTTAGGTGGAACAATAATGTGGTCTGTCACTATCATTTTTTTAAGATTGCTTGGTTCTACAGAACATCCAGTTAAAACTGTGTTTTATTTTATGTTGGTAAGTTTTATAATTACATTTTTTTTCCAACCATTTTTATGGAAACAACCAACATTAGAAGTTATTTTTTTATTTGTGGGTATTGGGCTCGCAGCTTTTTTAACACAGTTATTAATGACATACGCTCTCCAAAAGGCACCTGCATCAATTGTAAGTCCATTCAATTATACTGGAATTATATGGGCAATAATTTTTGATTATTTGATATGGAACTCACACCCTGTTTTTACAACAATTCTAGGTGGAATTATCATTACCATTTCGGGAATATATATATTCAGAAGAGAGGCTAAATTAAAAAAAATTAGATAAAGTTATTTTTAAAATGTAATTTTACAACTAATTTAAAAATAATGAATCCTAAAATAGGCATGATAATCATCCCAATATTCAAAGGAATATATTCACCAACAAATCCCAATAATATTCCGCCAACTGTTAATGAACCAAAAGATATACTTGACCACCAAGTTAAAACCCTAGCCCTGTATAAATCTTCTACTTCCATTTGAATAATAGTTTGAGTTCCAATACCAACAACTGTTGTACTAAAACCAACAATTATAAAAGCTAAAGCCATTAGATACATATCTGAGATACAACCAATTATTGAGCTCATTATTAATCCTAAAATTAACATTAAAACTAGTTTTGTCTCCATTTTTATATTGTTATTTTTTCTTAAACCTATCCAGATAGAAGCTGACAAAGCTCCTAATCCTGCTGTAGCTGTTATCAAAGATAAACCCAAGCTACCTTGGTTTAATATTTCTCCAGCAATTGTAGGTTGTATTTCAAGCATTCCTCTTACAAAAAAAGCACTAATAAAAACTATAAATAGCCCCTTTACAATAATAGGTGTATTTAAGGCTACTTTTCCTCCTTCAATAAAACGTTTTAAAAACTTATCATTATTATCCGAAGATTTTTCTCGTTTTCGGAGAGGCATATACATTAGAACAGGGATTAAGGGTATATATGCCAATACGGCTATTAAAAAAGTGCTCTCCAAACTAAATAATGCTATACTGACTCCTGCAAAAGCTGGCCCAATTACTCTTGAACCGTTAAAAGATGCTGAGTTTAATCCCACCGCACTAGATATTAAATTTCTTGGAACAACAACAGATACAAATACTAGCCTTACTGGGTGGTAACAGGCGCTAAGTAAACCTTGGACAATTGATAAAAAAGCTAATGAAAATAATGTGTGAAGATCAAGAAATTGTAAAAACCATATAATCGCACCAACTAATAACATCAATATCTTTAGAATTATGCTGGCTGTTCTCATATTCCAGTTTTCGGCATAAACCGCAAACAATGGGCCAATTATTCCAGCGGGAGCCATCAAAGCTAAGGTAACAAAGCTTGTCCAAAAAGTTGACCCTGTAATTTCCCATGTTAGCCAGCCAACGCCTATTTTTTGAATCCATAAACCCAATAAGGCAAATGTATTACTAATAAAATATAATAAAAAAGCTTTGTTAGACAACGCATTCATTACTGTATAAAATTTTCAATTGCACTATTAAATGATTTTGCGTCCTCACAATATGGTGCATGACCTACATTCAATAATTCTTTAATCTTTGCATGTGGTAATAATTTTTCTAACTCATATGAGCGTTTTTTTGATACAACTATATCTTTAGATGCTTTGATAATCAGGCAATCTTGATTAAGATTGGATAGATGTTTTGTAGTATCTAAAGTTTGCATAGCCATCCCTCCACACATAATCGAGCTTTGAGTAATTTCTCCACTAATTGAAGATAAAAATTTAAAAACTTCTATATCTTTTAATTCCGGTAACATCTCTTTAATTCTTAAATCACCAAAATCACTGTCAGACATTTTAACTCGCTCTTGTAATCTCGAGTTGTAATTTTCCATTAAAGGTCTTCCTTTAGACCAGCCAAAGCCTTTGTGTGTACACGATAAAATAACTTTATTAGTTAAGTCATGATTATTAGCAGAAAAAATTTGGGCTAACATTCCTCCCATTGAGTGTCCCAAAATATCACAGCTGGTAATTTTTATATTTAATAAAAATCTTCTTAATAGTTTTGCTATTGAGGTCATATCAATATCAGCATAGTCAGAACCACCAAATCCTGGAAAATCTATAGCTATGATTGATCTTTTATTTTGAAAATATTTAAATTGGTATGCCCAACTTTTACTATTTCCATTAAATCCGTGTAATAATAGTAGTACTGGCTTGTCTTTTTCAGTTCTAGAACGATAAGATAATTTAAGATTAAGTGGTTCATCAAAATAGAAATCTAACTTAGGAATGTCTTCAAGTAGGTTTTTGTAATTCACATTATAATTCCTTATTAACATTTTTTAGTATAACTTAATCTGATATATATTAATTCAATATTTTGAATTTATTAACTTTTGTACAAATATTAACCGTTAATGATAAAAACTAGAAATTTGTCTTAAATGAACATTAAAAATGAAATCAAAGATTCCATTCAAGATATGGTGCAATGGCGTAAACACATTCATGAAAACCCAGAAACTGCGTTTAATGAAATAGACACATCAAATTTTATTTCTGAAAAATTAAAAGAGTTTGGAATTGAAGTCCATCAAGAAATTGGGAAAACTGGTGTCGTTGGTATTATTCAGGGTAAAAATACTGACTCTAATAAAACGGTTGGTATCAGGGCAGATATAGACGCTCTTCCAATGACTGAAAAAACAAATTTACCATATGCTTCTAAAAATGATGGAGCCATGCATGCCTGTGGTCACGACGGTCATACCACTATGTTATTAGGTGCAGCTAAATATTTAGCTGAGACAAGAAATTTTAATGGTACCGTTCATTGTATATTCCAGCCTGCAGAAGAAGGAGGAAACGCCGGTGCAAAAGCTATGATTGAAGATGGGCTTTTTAAAAAATTTAAAATTGACTCTGTATGGGGAATTCATAATTGGCCAGGCGTATCCGTCGGTAAAGCAGTAATTCATGAGGGTTTTGCTATGGCTGGAGGTGACATTATAAATTTAAAAATCCAAGGCAAAGGTGGTCACGCAGCTCAACCTCATCACTCAAATGATCCAATTGTTGCAGCAGGTTTTACTATTACAGCCTTACAAAGTTTAGTGTCGAGACAATTAGATCCATTTAAAAATGTAGTTTTATCATTAACCAAAATAGAAGGTGGCTCTGCTTTTAATGTAATTCCAGACAGTGTAACGATTGGCGGAACACTAAGATCCACTGACAAAGTATTAAGAGATGAAATGCTAAAAAAAATAAAAAATATTGCTCAAAATGCATGTGCAATTAATAACTGTTCTCTTGATTTAGAAATAAGACCTGGATATCCCTCCACAATTAATGATATTAAGAGCGCCCAATTAGTTAAAGAAATTTTTGAGAAAACTTATGGAAAAAGTTCAATAAATAAGGATGAAAAACCAACTATGACGTCCGAAGACTTCTCATATATGCTTGAACAAAAACCTGGTGCATATATTTGGTTAGGTGCAGGAGAAAAATCTGAGAAACTGCATAG
>Ga0233450_10004688_pt1 | contig 12268 bp, 3 predicted proteins | sample 011ome_30_FD_189956 | JGI IMG/M metagenome (GOLD analysis project Ga0233450, IMG submission 189956) | Coastal salt marsh microbial communities from the Groves Creek Marsh, Skidaway Island, Georgia - 011501CT (spades assembly) | ecosystem: Environmental > Aquatic > Marine > Intertidal zone > Salt... | reverse complement strand
ATCCAATCATTGCTCGTTTTACAACCAACAACTTTACAAAGCTGGATGAAATTGGATCATTGCGTTGGGATCTACAAACTGGAAATGCAGGTCCAGACTACGCGAATTTCTCTTCTAGCTTTATTCAAGAGGATATCTACCGTTACAAGAAGTTTGATAAACCAACAGTGTTACCTGATGGTCGTGTAACAAATCCGGATTATTTGTATAATTATATTGTTCAAACAAGAGGTTACGAGAATCCAGTGCAAACGCCATGTACCAATATATGGAATGATGGTGATGCTGTAATTACGTCTGGCCCAGATACCATTTATACCGCTGAGATTAGAGATTACGTACAAGCGGCTGATGTATCAAAAGTTTGGGATAGAATTAAAGAACGACTGGATGCTGCCGGATTTGATCCATTTGCCTTAGCCGATACCACCATTGCTAAGATGATATGGAACGATACGGGTATTATTGGTCAGCCTTCAACTGGGGCTTACGGTTGTTTGGATACTGCAGGTTACGGTAGAGACATCGAATTCTACTACATTCCAAATAAGGATTCAATGACCATTCTACATTTCCGTGATACAACTATTGCACCAACAGATACAGCTGAAGCATTTGGAACCGAATACAATGCGTACACTTTTGTGCCACGTTTTGCTGGTAGATATATTCTCTCGGTATCGATGCGTTCAGAAGATGGTGAGTGTGATGATGTTGCGGCAGAACCATTTATAGTTGGGTTTGCGATGTTCATGGATAAATTCACAGATTCCATTGTATGTCAAGATCAGGGTGAGTCATTAGAAATTGCGCCTGATTATAGATACTTCTCTACGGACCCAGATAACTTCGGTACTTGGGATCCTAATTACTTCTGGAATCAAGGTCCTTTAGCTACAGGATACGACTATTGGAAAGATCCAGATCGTATTGCTGCTCGTTTGCAAGGTGATACCAATAAAGAGTTCCGTACCCGTTGGGATTGGAGCATGGAAGACGACGATCCGAGCGATGCAAATACCATATTCGGTAATTCCCCTTATGGTGGTGTCGGTACGGGTAGTATGAGTAATCCTTGGGTTCAATTAGGAGGAGGTAGTGACCTATACTACAAGAACGACTCTGGAGTATTCACCTTCCGTAATATCGCCGGTGACTCTACAGGATGTTTAGATACCGTAACCAAGCGTGTATTTATCTCTAGATTAGATATTGACTTCGGTCTAGGATTGGAAGTTCCAAGTTGTAACTCGATTATTGAGTTCTTTGATAGCTCCGTTCTTCACGACCCATGTAACTGGGCAATGAAGAACTGTTACGGTCCTACTCCAATGGAATGTGACTATATCAACAAGTACTTTATTGATTGGGGTGATGGATCAGATAACTACTATGAGAGAAATAGTAGTAGTGAACAAGGATTACCTGGTCGTATTGCACACAAATACACCCGTAATGGATGGTTTAAGATTACCTACCGTTTGGAAACCGATCAAGGGTGTGGTGACACATTCGAGCGTTGGGTGAAAATACCTGGTCCTCGTCCAGCATTTGAATTCGCAGATAAAGCAGGTACTGAGGTGACGATTTGTGCAGGTGATAGCATCAAATTCAAGAATATGACCGATAGTGCTGGTATACAGTCAGATTGGACATGGTTCTTCGGAGACGGTGGCATCTTGAACGTTTCAGACACTTTTGTTACTCATACCTATGATCAAGCCGGTAGATACGAGGTTTACTTGCAGCAGTTTGATAGTTTGATTGTACCTCCGAATATTAAGAAGTTCTGTCCTGCAACATTCCCTGATACCCTTTCAGGTCAAGCTAAGTTTGTAATTACCGTTCTTCCTCGCGACTCCGTGAGAGGTTATATCGAGAAACCAGTCATTTGTCCTGGCGATAGTAACGTATTCGTTGATCAATCAGATACAATTCTGAAATCCTACAAATGGAAGTTTGAGCACTATAGTGTTGAAGAAGGGAAATGGGTTGTAGACACAGTAACCACAGGAAATCAACGCTATGCGCGTACTTTCGGTGATCCAGGTGTATACCGAGTGTCTCACTTTGCAGACTACGATCCAAATCACCCAAGACCATGGTGTCCTTCATTGATGGATACCCTAACCTTTACGGTTGATTCGGTAGTAGCAAACTTCGATATTGATAGTACGCTTAAACCTGACTTTACATTTTCTAGAACGGATATCAATGGAACAGAATGGCGTTGGGGCTTTGTTCACTTCCCTGAGGAAATGGATATGAGTACCATGTTGCCAATACAGTTTAAGGAAAACCTAAAATCTGATAAGCAAAAGGTTAAGTGGTCTTACGATAGTTCTGGGGTTTACTGGGTATGTTTAATTGCGACAAACGCCTCAGGTTGTAGTGATACCTTATGTAAACCAGTGAATATTGATCTATTCATTAATCTGGCCAACGTATTTACGCCTGGTGGAGATGGATTTAATGACCAATTTAGGGTTCCTATTCAGGGGCATGACGTGTATGAAATACGCATATTCAACCGTTGGGGTGAGCGTGTATTCTACAGTGAAGATTCTAAGGTACATTGGAACGGTAAAATCAATAATGATGGACCGGATGCACCTTCAGGGACATACTTCTATCAGTTGCAATATCGTTTCAAGGGTAAAGAGAAGATCAACCGTGTGAATGGAACGGTTAATTTGATACGACCCGCGAAATAATTAATATGAATCCAATAAAAAGGCCGCTCATTGAGCGGCCTTTTTTATGTTGATGATTTAAATCTTTTTTAAGATAGACCTGTAATCACTCCGTCTACGACATCCATGCCCATTGCTGCAGGTTCTTTAGGTAGTCCTGGCATTCGCATAATGGATCCAGCAACAGCCACAATAAAGCCTGCACCTGCATTGATGATTAATTGATCAATGTGTATGTCAAAATTGGTTTCTGCACCAACTTTAGATGCTTCATCAGTAAATGAGAATTGGGTCTTTGCGATACATACGGGCCATTGATTTCCATTTACTTTGTCAATTTGCTTCAGAGCTTTTTTAGCTTTGTCACTGAGGATGGCGCGGTTCCCGCCGTATACCTTTTGAACGATGGCTTCGATTTTTTCTGGAATGCTTTGTTCCAAAGAGTAGGTATGTTTGATTCCCTCTGATGGATTAGTTTCAACCAATTCGATGACTTTTTTAGCCAATTCAACGGCTCCATTACCGCCATCTGCAAAACCAGTATTTCTGGCGAAAGCAGCACCAATTGATGCGCAGAAATCTTCTACCATTTTTAATTCTTCTTCCGTGTCAAAGTGAAATTGATTTAATCCAACCACAACGGTTTGACCTAGATTTTGAAGGCTTTCTACGTGTCTTTTTAGGTTCGCTAAGCCTTTCTCAAGACCCTGTGCATTTGGTTTTTTGATGTCAGCCTCAGCAACATTACCGTGTAACTTTAAACTTTGAGTAGTGGTTACGAGCACCGTGGCTTTTGGTTGTATACCAGCGGCACGGCATTTTATATTCAAGAATTTTTCAGCGCCCAGATCTGACCCAAATCCAGCTTCGGTAATGGCATATTCTCCATGTTGCATCGCCGCGTATGTCGCCATGATACTATTACAACCGTGTGCAATATTTGCAAAAGGACCACCATGAATGAATGCAGCACCTCCTTCTAGGGTTTGAACTAAATTGGGTTGAATGGCATCCTTCAATAAGATAGACAAGGCTCCAACAGTTCCTAAGTCCTTTACGCGAAAGTCTTTACCCTCGTAGGTATAACCTAATAAGATATTACCTAATCTCTCTTTTAGATCTTCAAAAGAATGAGCCAAACAAAGGATGGCCATGATCTCACTGGCAGGTGTAATGTCAAAACCAGTTTCGGCAGTAACTCCATTGGTTACTCCACCCTGGCCAGTTGTGATTTGGCGTAAGGTTCTATCATTTACGTCCAAAACACGGCGCCACAACACTTGGCGGATTTGTGTTGGCTTACCGCGGTGATTGAATTGGTAATTGTCAACCAAGGCAGCCAATGTGTTGTTAGCTGAGGTAATAGCATGAAAGTCTCCTGTAAAATGTAGATTAATATCCTCCATAGGAAGTACTTGGGAATAGCCTCCACCTGCGGCACCTCCTTTCATGCCAAAACACGGACCCAAAGAGGGTTCACGTAAAGCGACAATGGCGTTTTTGCCTAGCTTTTTTAAGCCCTGTGTCAAGGCTACGGAAGTGGTTGTTTTACCAGAACCTGATTTGTTAGGAGTGGTAGCTGTAACTAAAATGAGGTTGCTCTTCTTGATTTTCTCATGATCAATGTCAAAATCAATTTTTGCCTTGGTTTTTCCATAGGGTTCCAATTGGTTTTCCTGTATGCCTATTTCCTTCGCTACATCTAAAATGGGTCGAAGTTTGGCACCTTGGGCGATTTCTATATCACTTAGCATGGTTTAAAATTACCAAAAAACCATGGTATCACGATAAATCTATGTTTATTCCTTTGCTAATTTATATGAAGGCAGATTTCTTCATGCTACCTTTGTGACGATGCGTCCCAATGAAACCATTGTAGCTTTATCAACCGCGAGTGGAGTGGGGGCCTTATCGGTGATTCGATTATCCGGTACAAAGGCATTTGTTATTATTGATGCCTTATTGAAAAAGCCAGTCAGCAATAAACCGACGCATACGGTTTGCCTGCGCGGAATATACGACGAGCAGGGTTTGATTGATGAAGCGGTGATTACCATTTTTCATGAAGGAAAGAGTTACACCAAAGAAAATGTGGTGGAGATTTCCTTACATGGAAGTGAGTACATTGCTCAACGAACCTTATTAGCTCTTCTGAAAGCAGGTGCGGTTATGGCCGAACCTGGTGAGTTTACGCAACGGGCTTTTTTGCATGGCACCTTGGATTTAGCTCAAGCTGAAGCCGTAGCCGATTTGATAGCAGCAGAGCATAAGTTTGCTCATGAAAATGCCTTAAAACAGTTGAAAGGTGGATTCTCCGACGATATAAAATCCTTACGCGAACGTCTATTGCATTTTACCTCTTTGATTGAACTTGAATTAGACTTTGGCGAGGAGGATGTGGAATTTGCCTCACGATCTGAATTAAAAGATCTGGTTATTGATATTAAGCAGAAAGTGGATGAATTGAGGGATTCATTTACGCTTGGGAACGCCTTGAAAAAGGGATTTGCCTTGGTTTTAGCGGGAAGACCCAATGCAGGGAAAAGCACGTTATTTAATGCTTTGATCAAAGATGAAAAAGCCATCGTTTCAGATATTGCGGGCACCACACGTGACGCCATTGACGAGAGAATAGCCATTGGTGATGTATGGGTTAGATTAATCGATACAGCAGGTATACGGGAGGCGACGGATGCGATTGAGCGCGAAGGTATCAATCGAACATTTAAACATATCGAATCCAGTGGCGCAACCTTGTATTTATTTGATCCAAGCTTGATGTCGGTTGAGGAGGTATTAAACGATTTATCAGAGATTTCTGAAAAATCTGAGCGTATTTGGGTTATTGCGAATAAACTGGATCATTTTAAAGGGGATCTCTCAATCTATAACTCAGTATTTGAAAAATACGGTGGCCTTTCATTGAAGGGTATCAGCGCGCTTGATGTAAGCCAAGTATCAGAATTGAGGAGTCAACTCGCAACGCAATTTACCGAGGACGTAAGGCGCATATCAGATCAGACTATTGTGACAAACGCCCGTCATTCCCATTCTTTGGATGCATGCTCCAATGAACTTCAACAAATTCTTGATGGAATGGAGATTGGCTTAAGCGGAGATTTGCTATCCTTTCACCTACGAACAGGAATCAAGGAGCTCGCCTCCATTACCGGCGAAATAGACAACGAGGAAGTATTAGGCAATATATTCAGCAGTTTCTGTATCGGAAAGTAATAAATCAAACAAAAACAAACTAAATAAAAGTGTAATATTTTGTTAAAAAGTGTTTTATGTTTTTAGTATTTCTCCTTTTTTGATTGAGAAATAGGTTATTTTAATCATTTTTGTACATTATTGGTACCTTTTATTTGTAAATTCGAATAGTCCTCAAAACGCCCAAGTAATTTCTCCATATTGACTACTATTAAACACGTATAAAGAGGATAGAAGGAAAAATCAGAATGATAAAGGAAAGTTAAAGGTGTGATATATAATATAAGTCGAAGAATATTTCAATTTAAACCATTTCATATACTTTAAAGGTTATGATTTCTAATAAATGGGATTACCCAAAAAGAATGTTATTCGTTCTAATAACATTTCTCACAAACCACGCACAAGCGGCAGATTATTACTGGGTAGGCGGGAGTGGTTCTTGGTCGGATTTAACACATTGGGCTACCAGTTCCGGCGGAAGCACATACCATAGCCAAGTGCCTACATTTAAAGACAATGTTTATTTTGATGGCAATTCGTTTCCAAAAACGGGAGAGGAAGTTCTTTTGAATGTTTCTAACGCCGTTTGTAATGATTTCGTTTGGGATAACGTGAATAACTTCCCAAAATTCAGCAGCTCTGATAAAAGTTACTCCATTCGAATTTATGGAAGTTTTCAGCTTGATAAAAACATGGACTTTGCCTATAGCGGCTATTTCACATTTGAAGCTATCACTAAGGGACATACCATTAAAACAGCAAACTTTAACATTCAAAAATTTGAATTCTTAGGTCTAACGGGAGAATGGACACTTCAAGACTCACTAAAGATATATGGAGATGCAAATGGTTATGGTATCGTACTTGCTGCTGGACATCTAATATCTAACAATCAAGTAATTCAAACTACTTCTTTCATTTCTGAAGCAAACAACTGGCGCAAATTGAGTTTGGGCAAATCCCAAGTCAACCTGATTGACCGCGAGTTAGGTTGGCAAGTTACTGGCAAAAATTTTCATTTAAACGCAGGCACATCCACCATAAATTTATTGTATAAATCATGGCGTAAACAGTTTCGACATACGGCTACAAATCCTAAAAATGTCTTTTATAATTTAGTGGACCACTACCGATACCCAAAAGATTATGTTGGAGATTATTATTGGATCGTAGACTCTACGAGTTTTAATAAAATTGAAATCAAAAGCACCATTAATAGGGCAGAATTCAATGGAATCAATATCAAAAATCTCATCTGCCATGAACGCATTGATATGCTTCTCTTGAATAAGGCAAAAATTGGGAAATTAGATTTAAAAAACAGTTCTTATGTCGATGGTTCCTTTCAAGTTGATACCCTAGCCCTCAGAGGAGGGGCAACCTACGAGTTTGCAGCAGACAATATTATCGATGTTCGAAAAGCCATAGACTGGAAGGGCGCATGTGGGTCCTTCGTTTGCATAAAAAGCAGCAATCCAGGCACAGAAATCAATTTTGATGTTAATACGCCTACCGCACAAAACATATCGTATTGTAAATTGCAGCACGTTTTATTTACTGGCACGGCTTCTGTTATTGCAAGCAACCTTATTAACTCAGGTACTGCAACTGGATTAGCATCCAAGACTAACTATAATACAACTGTTTTTTATTGGGTAGGTGGACGTGGAGAATGGTCCGATGCAAACCACTGGTCGTTAACTTCAGGCGGTAGCGGTCAAGCTTGTATTCCAGGGCCCTCAGATTCAGTCGTTTTTGATAAAAATTCATTTAGCAGCACATTAGATACCTTATTCCTCAACTTGAGGGAGAATATGTGCGGTTCTATTACTTACAAGGCTAATGCCATTTCCGCTATTTTTCATTCAAGAGACTCTCAAACCCTTCGCACTTTTGGCAACATTCTTTTTTATGGTAAACCCCAAAATGCGATGAAGGGTCGTTGGATGATAAACAACTACGGACCGATGGATTCTTTGAGATCGTCGAATTTTGAATTTACTCGACTCGAAATTGCTTGTGAATCCGCAAACAGCGGCGTAATCCTATGCGATTCATTGCGCGTAGCAGGATTTAATGACATGACCAACAACGAAGCATTAACACTGAGTTCGGGCGTTTTAGAAACAAGGGGAAATCCCCTAAATACAAGAAGATTTTCCAGTTACGGCACTCGCAAACGTGAATTAAAGTTGGATACCTCTAATTGGTACATGCGCGATGCATGGGAACCCGCTTGGTATATCGAAGGAAATAATTTCAAACTCGATTCCACTGATTATCATATCCAAATATTCCGAACAGATTGGAAAAAGGTATTCTACCATTTTTCCCGATTCCCGTATATTAAATATAATAAAATAAGTTTTCAAGATTTGGTACAAAACCCTCGGGGTACTGATATTGTTAGAATTAACGATAGTTGCGGTATTGGAGAATTGAATTTACGGAGTTATGTTGGAGAATTAAGCATCAACAATACCGTTGTTAATCGTTTAAACTGCTACGAAAAAGTTATAAATCAAAACTCGAGTAATTCCCGCATAGGTTCCGCGCGTTATCACAAAGGCGCCGTTATGCATGGTAACGCTAACTTCGATACCCTTATTTTTTATCCAGGTGCTACTGTTCAATTTCAAAAGGGTCGTACGCAAACAATAGATTCATTTCTAGGAATCAAAGGAGACTGCCAAGGTCTGATTTCAATATCGTCCACTGAATCGAATGAAATTACTAAAATTGATTACAAACAAGACTCAGCTCAGGGAGATTATTTGGCATTGAAGGATATTGAAGGCATAGGTACCGCCATCTATTTAGCCAAGAATGCTTCAGATCGCGGTGGAAATATCAATTGGGATATCTCCCTTTTAAAAGGAACAACATACTATTGGGTCCAGGATTCCGGCAGATGGAGCGATCCGAACCATTGGTCTTTGACCTCGGGAGGGAGCCCTTCAGGATGCATACCCAGCCAACTTGATGATGTAGTTTTTGACGGAAATTCATTCACTAAAAGCGGAGAAATTGTTTACATAGATTTAGAAAATGCCAGCTGCAACAGCATGAATTGGGATTTTACAGTTCGACCCGCCATATTAAAGGGGCCCTACACCAGCCGATTACGCATTTTTGGTGATTTGCGTTTTAGGCCAAACCTTGATTATAAATTTGAAGGTTTTGTTCAACTTGAGGCTACAGATACTGGGAATTTTATTTTCCCTTATTTTAAACCTATAGTTAGGTTAGATATAACAGGAACAGGTTCATGGCGCTTATTTGATTCGTTACAAGTAACTGGTGACAGAGATCAAAATGGAATTGTTTTCACATCTGGAACCTTCATTTCGCAAGGAAATTACATCAAAACGCGCAAATTCACTTCTCTTGGAGACGCCTACAAACATTGGGATATGACAGGAAGTTGGGTTGAGGCTTATGACCCCCCAGATTGGGGTTGGGATGTTTCTGGTCGCAATTTTTATCTGACTGCCACCAATTCCCATTTAGCCATACGAAGAAATCATTGGCGCAAGGCCTTTTCCCATATGTCGCCCTATCCTCGAGTAAAATTCGATAAAATTTCATTCCTTGACAAATCAAGTAATCCAAATGGTACTGATTATTTCCGAGCGACTGACAGCCTTCAGGTAAATGAGTTGACTTTTGAAAGTTATGTACAAGAATTATTTCTTCCTCATGCCCAAATAGGCAAATTAATGGCAAAAGAAAAAATATACGGTCAATATTCCGATGCGAATTCAGATCGCAATAATCGCAGTCCGAATAAATCTACCTATATCCGTTATGCCAAATATGAAAATGAGTGTGATTTCTTTGGATTTATGTATTTCGATACATTGAAATTAAACCCTGGAGGCATATATAAATTCGAAACCCAAAAAAGTTATAGTGTAAACAAATTATTTGATGCGGTTGGAAACTCCTGCTTCCCCATAACTTTACAGTCTAGCACCGTCAATAAGGTAGACACTTTGAAGTTCTTTACGGGTACTACGTCACTTATTGATTTTGTAGAAATGCGAGATCAATATGCCTTATCTCCAACCATACAAAAAATAGGCTCCAACAGTATTGACGTTTCCGGAAATGAAAATTGGATTTTTGAAAACACATCCAAACAAAACTTAGGAATAGGACCGGATACCGTATTGTGTATGGGGGATTCCATCATCCTGAACACCAACTTTTACAAAGGTGCGTTTGGGTATTTATGGAGCGATAGCTCCACTAAATCCACCCTTAAAGTGAAGAAAAGTGGGAATTATTGGGTAAAAGTTTTGTTCACCTATCGTGGTGATACCTGCTGGAAATATGACACCTGCCAAGTTACTTTTACTCCCCTTAAATTGAATATTGCCACCTATGATGCCACTTGTGCGAGTTCCTCCGACGGAAAAGCCAAAGCAACCTATAACGGTCTACATCCACTGAAGTCTTGGAGTTGGTCTACAGGAGGTACAACCGATTCCGTTTCTAACCTTAAATCAGGAATACACTTCATTACTGCCACCGATTCAAAAGGTTGTAAACGAACCGATACTGTTTTAATTAATCACGGCAACTTTACACCTAAACCCACTCCCATTGATACCAATTATTGTGCTATTTCCGATAATATTTTCCGCCTATTCAATCGTGATTCTGCAAACTACTCCGCAGATTGGTTTGATTCAAGCAAATCGATCCTAACAAGCAATCAGAACTCATATCAATTCAAAGATCAAATTGGCGATTCTATTTGGGGATATTACGCGTTTAATAATAAGAATGGATGCACTGGACCTTTAGTACCATTCATAATTCGAGGAATTCACATCGGTGATAGTACAGATATCCAAGTTTACGATGCACGATGTTTAAATTCCAAAGATGGAAAACTTTCTATCTCTTATACTGGATTACGAAAAATTGACCGCTACGATTGGTCAAACAATCAACCCGGAGATTCACTAAGTAGTCTAGCTCCCGGATCCTATTCCGTTCGAATCATTGGATCAGATGGCTGTATTTCTATAGATTCGGCCATTGTGGGTTATGAGAACATACAAGCTCCAGAAAGTCTAGATACAATTATTTGTGAGAATTCTGAGATAACCTTATTCGTAAATCGCGTTTTAAACTACTCGGTTAAATGGTTCGACATTAATGGAATTGAATTGGATACAGGTATTTCTTATAAACTGATTGCTAATAAAGATTCTATTGAAGTTTTCGCGCAATTCCAAAGCCCTACTGGTTGTGTTTCCAGTTTAAGTAAAATGTTGGTTCGTTCAAGGCCGCTTCCTGGAAGCCCTGTTGTAAACAGGACTATCAATTTATGTTTGAACCAGCCTTACAGCTTTGATGTTTCAGGAACAAATATCAGATGGTACACATCTAAACTTGATTCAATTGGAACAAGTTTGGCCCCGACTCCGAGAGTAGACACCTTGTTAAAACAAGTATTTTATTTAACGGACAATGATGGTTTTTGTACCAGTTTGAAAGACTCGATTGTGGCTACAGTTAATACTCACGGGGTTTCAGTAAGTAAAGATTCATCTATATACAAAGGCGAAGCTATCTTCTTAATGGCAAGTGGGGCGCAATCATATGTTTGGCGTCCATTTATTGGATTAAGCGATTCAACGGGTGAAATCGTGTTAGCCAATCCAAGTCAATCGGTTTGTTATGTTGTTTATGGCACCTCTTCCAATGGATGTACCGGCACCGATACCGTATGTTTAACGGTTATGGATCCCTACAGCATTACACTACCCAATATTATCAGTCCTGATGGTGATGATTTAAATGATGTTTGGCGTATTGATATGTTACCAGAGTGGTCTAAATATGAAGTTACCATTATGGACAGACAAGGAGCGATTGTATTCAAGCGTTCGCCTTACGACAATAGTTTTAACGCCACCGATTTTAATGGCGTTCCTCTTCCAAATGGCGTTTATTATTATTACTTGAGACATTTAGAAGAAGACATTAAGTTCAAGGGATATATTCAAGTAATTCGATGAAGCTTGGCTTTAACGTTTTTGACCGGTACGATTTTTCCATTTTTAAAACGTATTTTTTTGGGGGAGCTTATACACATTCTTCGAAACTGTATTTACTTTTGTCTCCACGGCTTAAAGTAAGGAATACTGTCTGCCATCTTTGTCCAAAAAATCCGTACCTTATTTGTATCTTGAAAATATTTTGTAGATATAAAGTGTTGTAAATGATTTTGTTATTAAAATAAATCACTTTCTGTATCGGAAAGTAATTGTAGTCCCTTAATCCGATATTATTAAACAGTATTTGCCTCTTGTTTAATGACTTGTTTTTTTTTCTTAACAGGT
>Ga0233450_10004683_pt1 | contig 12274 bp, 10 predicted proteins | sample 011ome_30_FD_189956 | JGI IMG/M metagenome (GOLD analysis project Ga0233450, IMG submission 189956) | Coastal salt marsh microbial communities from the Groves Creek Marsh, Skidaway Island, Georgia - 011501CT (spades assembly) | ecosystem: Environmental > Aquatic > Marine > Intertidal zone >... | reverse complement strand
CCATAGATACACAATTAAATAATGCTTATGTAATGCAGCGATTTATGGAGCTAGATAGTGTGGATATAAATGCCATTATTGGACCATTAAGTAGCCGTTGTTATTCTGCTGCTACTTCCTATGCTAGCTCCAAGGCAATTCCTATTGTATATCCTGCTGCTTCTGAAAACACCTATGGTTATTCAAACGCACATATGCCTATACCTGCGGATTCTATCCTTAGAGATCGATTATTGAAACTAGCTTCGCTAAGGTATCAGAATGAAAAAGTGTTAATTGTTGCTGATTCATTAAATCGTTCGGCTAGTAAAGCTATTCTAAATCGTTTTCCAACTGCGGAACAATTACCTTTAATTGAAGAGGTGTCGATTAATGTAGATACCCTTTCTACTCAATTGGATTCAATTATTCCTAACTGGGTGTTTGTGGAAACTCAAAATGTTAAATTAGCTTCTTCGATTAGTTCCATGTTAAATTCTTCTCTTAGAGATTCTGTGAAAATTAAAATGTTTACCACGAATTACAATGGAGCTTTTGAAAATGATATTGTTGATTATCAGCAGTTGACGAATTTGAATTTCACCTATCCAAACTTTTATACCCTTTTAGATAATCCGGAATTTGTAAAAGAATTTGAAGAGCGATTTGGCTACTTTCCTGATCGATATGCACTTAGAGGATATGATCTTACGCTGTATACAGCGCTTGAAGTATTAGGTGATAACACTACGTACCTCAAAAGAAAACTACCCTATTTGACGCATCGGTTTGGGTTTGAGCAAGACAGTTTAAAATCGGGTTACCACAATAAAAGTAGTTACATTCTACGGTATGAAGATATGGAGGTCAAAATATTTGACTAAACATCACACACTTTAAAAGCTGTTTTTAATGAATTTATTTTATCCTCGTATTTGCAAATAAATTCTTGCGCAACAACTCCCGTAAAACCAGTTTCTAAAATAGCCTTCATAATAGCGGGATAATAGAGTTCCTGTGTTTCGTCAATTTCATTTCTTCCAGGAACTCCAGCGGTATGATAATGTCCAAAATAGTGGTGGTGATCTCTGATTGATTTGATAATATCACCTTCTTGAATTTGCATGTGGTAGATGTCGAAGAGTAATTTAAAATTTTCTGAACCTAACCCTTTACATAATGCAATTCCCCATGCAGAATTGTCACACATATAATCGTAGTGATCTCGTTGGTTAAAAAGCTCCATTTGAATTACGACTCCGTGTTTTTCTGCTAAGGGCATAATCTGTTTGAGTCCTAAAATACAATTTGCTAATCCGTCAGTATCACTCATTCCTCTTCTGTTTCCACTGAAACATATTAAATTTTTAAATCCATTTTCTGAAACTTTAGGAATCATTTCTGAATAGCGTTTGATAAGTTCAGGGTGATTCTTTGGATCGTTCCATCCTTCTGTTAAGCTTAGTTCTGCGCCATTACACATGGAGCAATTTATATTATATTTATGAAGTAATGGCCAATCTTTTGGGCCAACTAAATCAATGTTTTTAATGCCTAATTCATTGAGTGTTTGCAAGAATTGTTCTAAAGGAATATCATTAAAACACCATTCACATACCGAGTGGTTAATATTGTTTTTAAGTTCAAATTTCTTTGTTTCTTCTTTGAAAAAGTTGTTCGGATAGGCTGTTAATCCAATGGATGATACAGCAGCAGTGCCTATGAAATCTCTTCTTTTCATGGTTAATGGGTTTAATTTAAATAAATATAGGTATTTTCATCAAAAACGGGCCAAATTCCATTTCCAATTTGTATTTTTGTTTGCGTTGATAAATCAAGTAAACGCAAGATGTCTCAAACAAAATACATATTCGTTACCGGAGGGGTAACCTCATCTTTAGGAAAGGGAATTATAGCTGCTTCATTGGCAAAATTATTACAATCAAGAGGCTATCGAACTACGATACAGAAATTAGATCCTTATATTAATGTTGATCCAGGAACCCTTAACCCTTATGAACACGGTGAATGCTTTGTGACTGATGATGGTGCTGAAACTGATTTGGATTTAGGCCATTATGAACGTTTTTTAAATTCAACTACTTCTCAGGCAAATAATGTAACTACTGGTAGAATTTATCAATCTGTAATTGAAAAAGAACGCCGTGGAGAATTTTTAGGAAAGACCGTTCAAGTTATTCCACATATTACTAATGAAATCAAAGATCGTGTTCAAATATTAGGTAATAGTGGTAATTATGATATTGTAATTACAGAAATAGGGGGAACGGTTGGTGATATTGAATCCTTACCCTATATTGAAGCAGTTCGACAATTATTATGGGATTTAGGTGAAGATAATGCCATGGTAATTCATCTTACCTTAATTCCTTTTTTATCTGCAGCTGGAGAATTAAAGACCAAACCTACACAACATTCTGTAAAAACCTTAATGGAAAGCGGTATAAAAGCTGATGTATTGGTGTGTAGAACAGAGCATCAAATAAGTGATGATATCAAACACAAGTTAGCTTTATTTTGTAATGTTAAAAAGGAAGCTGTTATTCAATCGATAGATGTTGCTACGATATATGATGTTCCTTTATTAATGCAAGATGAAGGATTAGATACGGTAGTTTTAGGTAAGTTAAAATTAGATCCGCATTCTAAACCAAATTTAGACCAATGGAAAGCGTTCTTGAAGCGTCACAAAAACCCTAAAGATGTTGTTGAAATTGGATTAATAGGTAAGTATGTAGAATTACAAGATTCTTACAAATCTATTTTAGAATCTTTTATTCATGCTGGTGCTGAAAATGAAGTTCGCGTAATTGTTAAATCAATTCACTCCGAGTATTTAACGGTTGATAATGTAGAGGAAAAATTAATGGGGTTACATGGAATACTTGTTGCTCCAGGATTTGGTGAACGTGGAATTGAAGGAAAGATTAAGGCAGTTCAATATGCAAGAGAAAATAACATACCTTTTTTAGGTATTTGTTTAGGTATGCAGATGGCTGTTATAGAATTTTCTAGAAATGTTCTTGGAATTACAGATGCGAATTCTCTGGAAATGGACGAGCATTGTGCCAACCCGGTAATCAATTTAATGGAGGAACAAAAAGAGGTTACCCACAAAGGAGGTACTATGCGTTTAGGAGCTTGGGATTGTCAATTGATTCCTGGAACCCTAGCATCGAAAATTTATAACGAGGCTGATGTTATTTCTGAACGTCACCGTCATCGTTTTGAATTTAATAATCACTATAAAGCACAAATAGAAGCCCAAGGAATGAAGGCTTCGGGTATTAATACTGAAACTGAATTAGTGGAGATTGTTGAGATTCCATCACATCCATGGTTTATTGGAGTTCAATACCATCCTGAATATAAGAGTACCGTACTGACTCCACACCCTCTTTTTGTAGAGTTTGTTAAAGCAGCTTATACTCATAAAACAACTAAGAACTAAATAACGATCACTTAGTGAATCATAGCATATGGAAGAAAAAAAATTAGATGTCAATTCGATTATAGGGTTTGTTCTCATTTTTGGGATTTTGATTTATATGTTTTATATCAATCAACCCACTCCTGAAGAATTAGCAGCTCAACAAGAACAAGAGCAGCTTAAAATTCAAAAAAAAGAGGAAGTTAATACTGCTACTACTGCATCCTATGAGCAAAAAGTTTCTGCTCAGGGCAACCAAGAAGCTAGTGCGCAATTAGGATTATTTCAGCTTGCTGGATCAACTACTGCTTCTTCGATGTTTTCAAATGAGATACTCAGTTTAAAAGTAGCGCATAAAGGAGGTTTGTTAACTGAGGTGAAACTCAATGAGTTTAATACCTATACGAAAGAACCGGTATATTTAATTAAAGATAACAACGCTTCTTTTGATATTGAATTTGCCGATCGCGAGAATCGAGTTATTCATACTGCTGATTTATTATTTGAAGTGGTCTCTGCCACTGATCAAGAAGTAGTGCTGCAGTCTAAAGTATCTGAAAATCAATATATTGAATTTAATTACGGGCTTAATTCTGACGATTATATGGTAGATTTTAGTGTGCGATCTCAAGGGTTAGCTCCACTTATTAATCCTACCACTACACCTAAATTGAGTTGGTCCTTAGCTGGACTACGTCATTCGAAAAGTGTAGTTTATGAAAATAGATATACCAGAACGGTTTACCGATATCAAGAGGATAAAGTTGGTAAATTAAGCGAAGGAGGTAGTGATGATGAAGTGGCTGAAAATGTTCAGTGGATCTCGTATAAACAACATTTTTTTAGTAGTATTTTAATCCCTCAAAACAAATTTGACTCCGTTGCTTTTTCATCTGAAACACTAACGACAGAAGAATCTGAGGATGCCGAATTTACCAAGCAATTTACATCAACTACCAATTTGCCTTATACTGCAAATGAATTTTTACACCAGTTTAGATGGTATTTTGGCCCAACCGAAGCTAAAGCTCTTTCTAAATACGAATCATTAGAATTAGAATCTGCTATTCCATTTGGATGGGGAATATTCGGTTGGTTAAACCGTTATGTATTCACTCCAGTTTACACCTTTTTAAGTTCATTTTTACCCTTTGGTATCGCCATTATAGTAATGACTATTTTAGTGCGTATTTTAATGTCACCGGTAACTTATAAATCCTATTTATCTCAAGCTAAGATGAAGGTTCTAAAACCTGAAATTGATGAGATTAATGAAAAGTATAAGGACAATGCTATGAAAAAGCAGCAAGAAACCATGGCCTTGTATTCAAAAGCAGGAGTAAATCCCATGAGTGGATGTGTTCCAGCCTTATTGCAAATGCCAATATTCTATGCGTTGTTCATGTTTTTCCCCTCTGCATTTGTGTTAAGACAGAAATCGTTCCTATGGGCAGAGGATTTATCTTCCTACGATACGGTAATGCAGTTGCCATTTAAAATACCTTTTTATGGCGACCATGTTAGTTTATTTCCTTTATTAGCATCAGTGGCTATCTTTTTCTATATGAGAATGACGACAGGGCAAAATATGCCTACTCAACCAGGTATGCCTAATATGAAATTCATACTATACCTATCTCCTGTGATGATGTTGTTTTTCTTTAATTCTTATGCTAGTGGATTAAGTTTGTATTATTTTGTATCGAACCTTATTACTATTTTGATCATGTTAGTGATTAAAAATAAAATTATCGATGAGGATAAAATTCATGCTCGAATTCAAGAAAATAAAAAGAAACCTAAGAAAAAAAGTAAGTTTCAAGAGCGTATGAAGGAGATGATGGAGCAAGCGGAACAACAGAAGAAGCTAAAGAAATAAAATAAGTACCTGTTTTATTTATTGTAATTTTGTCTTTTATTCCAGATGAAAAAAGTAGTTGTAGGATTATCCGGAGGAGTTGATTCGAGTGTTGCCGCATACCTGTTAAAAGAACAAGGTTATGAGGTGATCGGGTTATTCATGAAAAATTGGCATGATGACTCTGTAACTATTTCTGATGAATGTCCTTGGCTTGAAGACAGCAATGATGCTTTATTAGTTGCTGAAAAATTAGGAATCCCTTTTCAAACCGTAGATTTAAGCAAACAGTATAAAGAACGAATAGTTGATTATATGTTTGCAGAATACAAGGCAGGACGTACTCCTAATCCTGATGTGCTATGTAATCGAGAAATTAAGTTTGATGTCTTTATGGACATCGCCATGAGTTTAGGGGCTGATTTTGTTGCTACAGGACATTATTGTAGAAAAGGACACGTAATTGATCCTGATGGTACTGTTCATTTTCAGCTATTATCTGGAAAAGATCCTAATAAAGATCAGTCTTATTTCTTATGTCAACTCTCACAAGAGCAGCTAGCAAAAACCTTATTTCCAATAGGAGAATTACTAAAACCTGAAGTTAGAGCCATTGCAGCAGAATTGGATTTGATTACTGCAGAAAAGAAAGATTCACAAGGCTTGTGCTTTATTGGAAAGGTTCGGTTACCTGAGTTTCTTCAACAACAGCTCCAACAGAAGAAAGGAAAGATCGTTGAAATACCTGCCGACTTACCTCTTTATCAGCAACCATTAGGAGGATCCTTAACCAACGAAGAAGAATTAGAAGCTAAAGCGAAAGCATTTAGCTATCAACTAACTGATGGTAAAATTGTTGGTGACCATATTGGAGCTCACTTTTTTACGGTAGGTCAGCGTAAAGGTTTGGATGTAGGAGGAACACCAGAACCCTTATTTGTGATTGCAACTGATGTTGATCAAAACATCATTTATACCGGACAAGGAAAATCCCATCCAGGTCTTTATCGTTCGGCACTGAAAATTACCAGTAAAGAATTTCATTGGATCAGGGAAGATGTAAAACTCAATCCTGGAGCTTCTATGCAAGTCTTAGCTAGAATCCGTTATCGACAACCCTTGCAAAAAGCGACGCTACAGGTCTTTAGCACGGCTGTTTATGTTGTTTTTGATGAGCCGCAATCAGCAATAACTCAAGGTCAATTTGCAGCACTTTATAAAGATGATGAGTTAATCGCCTCTGGTGTAATTAACTGATTATGAATCTAATTTCTTCACTTTTAAACATCCAATATCCCATTATTCAAGGAGGAATGGTTTGGGCTAGTGGTTGGCGTTTAGCGGCTAGTGTTTCCAATGCAGGTGGTTTAGGTCTGATCGGTGCTGGTTCCATGAATGCACCGCTTCTAGAGGAACATATCATTAAATGTCAAGAGGCTACCGACAAGCCTTTTGGAGTCAATATCCCGTTATTGTATTCCAAAATAGAACAGCAGTTGGAATTGATTGTAAAGCATAAAGTTCCTATAGTTTTCACTTCTGCTGGAAATCCAATGAAGTATACCTCATATTTAAAAAAGCATGGAATTACAGTTGTTCATGTGGTGGGTTCTAATAAACAAGCCATAAAAGCTCAATCTGCGGGTGTTGATGCTATTGTAGCCGAAGGGTTTGAGGCAGGTGGACATAATTCCATAGATGAAACAACGACTTTGGTGCTGCTACCAGAAGTGGTTAAATCTGTAACAATCCCAGTAATTGCCGCTGGAGGTATTGGAAGTGGTGAGGCCATAGCTGCTGCAATGGCACTAGGAGCCTCTGGAGTTCAATTAGGAACACTTTTTTTAATGACCAAGGAATCTAGTGCACACCAAAAGTTCAAAGAATACCTTATTGATCTAAAACAAGGTGAAACTTCATTAACGTTAAAAGAACTCACTCCAGTTCGCATGGCAAAAAACGAATTTTATAATCAGATCATGGAGTTGTATAAAAATCATGCAAGTGTTGAGGAGTTGAGGACTCTATTGGGAAAAGGAAGAGCAAAAAAAGGGGTATTTGAAGGAGACCTTACGGAAGGTGAACTTGAAATCGGTCAAATAGCGTCTTTTATTAATGAGATTAAATCGGTCAATGAAGTGATGAACAACCTAGTGGATCAATACACTAAAGCCATTAAACGCTTACCAAAACAACTTTAAAATGCTGTTGCTTTTTTAATCACTATATTTTTCATAGGCCAATCTCCACTGTCTACTTCTTGTGAATTGATCAAATCAACGACCTCCATTCCCTCAATTACTCTTCCAAAAGGTGTATATCCTCCATCTAAATGGTAGGAACCAGGGTTGGTTACAACAATGAAGAATTCATATGGAGATGCTAGTTTATGAGGGTTGTCAATTGCGCTGCTTGGCATGGAAACAACACCTCTGTGATGTCGGTGCCCTTTTTTAGTATCAGGAGGTAACAGGTATCTTCCAATAGCACTTCTTTTTTGAGATACTTCTGGAATATCAGCATTGCCTCCCTGAATGATAAAGTTTTTTACTACCCGATGAAAATAAGTATGATCAAAATATCCTTTTTTAGTCAAATAGATGAAATTAGCCTTGTGATAAGGTACATTGTCGAAGAGCTCTATAATGATGTCTCCAAAAGTTGTTTCGAGTTTCACCTTATTCTCTTTTAATGATTTAGTGTACTCAAAGAAAAAAGATATGGCATTATCCTCATTTAATAGAAACTCTTCTTTTTTAGGTTCAATTAAAGATTTAGTGGGAGTCGTTTCTTGAATTTTTATATCCTGGCTTTCAATTTGATTGCTGATTGAATTTGAACTATATTTAATTGTAGCTTTATCGTTCCCATTACAGGAAATCATAAAGAGTATTAAAAAAACAATAACTAACAGGGTATAAAAGCGTTGCATGGAATTAGAGTATTTCATATCTATATTTTCAAAAATAGAAAAATTACCGCTTCCAGGAAAGTATGCTCATCGTTCGATGACCTCTCCACGGAGAGCTGTTCAATTAGCAACTGAAAATTTAACTACTAAAACTCCTAAAAAAGCTGCAGTATTAGCGCTTTGTTATCCAGACGAATTTAATAGGATACATTTGTTATTAATCAAACGAAAATCTATTAAAGGAGATGTTCATTCGGCTCAAATTGGTTTTCCAGGTGGAAGTGTAGCATCAGATGATCACTCGCTTCTGCATACAGCTTTGCGTGAAGCAGAGGAGGAGGTGGGTATATTAAGAGATGATATAGATCAAATTATGAAGCTAAGTGAACTTTATATTCCACCATCTAATTTTTTAGTTCAACCATTTTTTGGCATTGCAAAACAACCACCAAACTTTAAAATCCAAGAGCGTGAAGTGGATTCTATTTTAGAAGTACCATTGATGTATTTTTTAGATGATGTTAATATATCAACTCATACGATCTCAAATTCGTATCTCACCAATATTGATTTTCCTGCTTTCACCTACAATCAAGAGGTGATTTGGGGAGCTACTGCAATGATGATTGGTGAAATTAGAACACTGATTAAACAAATCATATGATTAATGTTTCTAATAATTGACTAAATTGCGCCCTATGTCACTATTAAAGAAAAATCCGTTTGGACATTACCTCTTTCTTAAAAAGATGTTGATCCGCTATTTGGGTATACTTACTCATTCGAGGTATAAGCGTTTTAATGAACTTAAAATAGAAGGTTCAGAAATCATTCGAGATTTACCCGATACTAAGGTGCTTTTTATATCCAATCATCAAACTTATTTTGCTGATGTGGTAGCAATGTATCATGTATTTAATGCAAGTCTTAAAGGAAGAATTGATTCCATTGAGAATGTCGGCTACCTTTGGAATCCTAAGCTAAATATATACTATGTTGCAGCCAAGGAAACGATGAAAGGGAGTTTTTTAGCAAAGGTGCTTGCTTACGCTGGTTCAGTAAGTATTGATCGAACCTGGAGAGCTGCTGGTAAAGAAGTCAATAGACAGGTCAAATTTAGTGATATCACAAATATAGGAAAGGCTTTAGATGATGGGTGGGTGATTACATTTCCTCAAGGAACAACAACCCCTTGGAAGCCTATTCGAAAAGGAACAGCTCATATCATTAAAAAGTATGAACCTATTGTAATTCCTATTGTGATAGACGGTTTTAGACGATCATTTGATAAAAAGGGAATTCGAATTAAGAAGAAAGGGATACTTCAATCAATGGTTATTAAGCAACCTTTAGAGATTGATTATAAAAATGAATCCATTGAACAGATTGTGGAAAAAATCGAATATGCTATAGAGCAGCATCCTTCCTTCTTAAAAGTGTTGTCTAAAGATCAAATTGCTGAAATAGAAGCCGAGAATAAGTTAAGGCATTATGATTTGAATAAGGATCGAAGTGAAGCGCAATTACCTATCGAGGAGGTAGATTAAGCATTAATTTCTAGGGTGAAATTTATTTAAAATCGTACTTAATTGGGTTTTGTCCATATGTAGGTAAACTTCAGTTGTTGTGATACTTTCATGTCCCAGCATTTGTTGAATCGCTCTCAAATCAGCTCCATTTTCTAATAGGTGTGTAGCAAATGAATGCCTAAAGCTGTGAGGGCTTACCGTCTTTTTTAGGCCTATTTTTTGACTGAGTTGTTTTATGATCGTAAAGATCATGGCTCTAGTTAATTGAGCACCTCTTCGATTGATAAAAAAATGATCAGAGAAGTTTGATTGAATAGGAAAATGAGGTCGAACGAGCTTTTGATAATGGTGCATTCGATGTATTAAGTACTCATTGATGGGGATAAAACGCTCCTTAGATCCTTTCCCAACAACTTTAATAAATCCTTCTTCATAAAATAAATCTGAACATTTTAAATTGATGAGTTCACTAGCCCTAAGTCCACATCCATATAAAGTTTCTAAAATAACATAATTACGTTCTCCTTCTTTTGTGGATCGGTCAATAGCGGCGATTAACTGATCGATTTCATCAAGCGATAGAGTTGTCGGTAGTTTTCTTCCAATTTTAGGGCTTTCAATGAGTTGCATTGGATCATCTTTTCGATAATCTTCAAAAACTAAATACTCAAAGAATGAAGTTAAACCTGAAATTAAACGTGCTTGACTTCTTGGATTGATGCTCTTTGAGCATTCATAAATACATTCCTTTAAGGTTTGTTGATCTATATTTATTGGAGAGTGGTTGATCTGGTGTTGTGATAAATAGTTTACTAGTTTCTGTAAATCAAAGCTGTAATTTTTTATGGTATTTTCACTTAAACCGCGTTCAATCCTTAGGTAGGTAAGATAATCTTTAATATAAGTAGACCAATTCATGTAAAAAGAAGTAAAACTATTGTGCTAGAATTAACAAACAATAGCTTAAAGTTAGTGATTTATAGTTGTTAATTTTTAATCATTTCTACCGGAATTAAATTTATTTAGGAGGTCGGATTAATATAAAATAAGGGGTATTATTACTTATTGAATTAAATTCAACTAGAAACTTGATGTAAATGAAGTGATTAAATATGAATAAATAGTCTTATTTTTACTGTATGAAAATCTTAATTTTAAATGGGCCCAATATTAATCTATTGGGAAAAAGAGAACCAGGTATCTACGGAAATCAAACTTTTGAATCCTATTATGAATCGTTACTAATTGAATTTCCAGCTATAGAATTTGAACAGTATCAATCCAATATTGAAGGAGAACTGATCGATAAGATTCAAGAAGTGGGATTTTCATATGACGGTATTATCCTTAATGCTGGTGCTTACACTCATACTTCAGTTGGAATAGGGGATGCTATAAAGGCAGTAACTACTCCAGTTGTAGAAGTTCACATTTCTAATACGTATTCAAGAGAGTCTTTTAGACACCAATCTTACATCTCTCCTGTAGCTAAAGGGGTTATCCTCGGTTTTGGTCTTGAAAGTTATCGTTTAGCAGTTTTGAGTTTTATTAGTTAGGTTAAATAAGTTATATTTAGATCAACTAAATTAAATGAAACATTATGAAAGCTATTGCTGTTAAGGCATCGCTTTTCATCAACTATTTTGTGTTTGCAATTCTCTTGAATTCGGTAGGGATTGTGATTTTAAAATCACAAAAGGTGTATGGAGTTGATGAAGTAGCTGCTAGTACCCTTGAACTATTTAAAGACCTCCCAATTGCCATAATCTCTTTTTTAGTAGCCTCATTTCTTCCAAAGATGGGTTACAAAAAAGCGATGTTAATTGCATTAGGTCTTGTTTCCATGGCTTGTATTGGAATGTATTTTGGAAACTCATTTCTGTGGGCTAAAATTTTATTTGCTTCTGTTGGAGCCTCCTTTGCGCTGATCAAAGTATCGGTTTATGCTTCAGTAGGATTGGTGACAGAAAATGAAAAGCAACACAATAGTTTGATGAGTAGCATTGAAGGTGTCTTTATGTTTGGTATCGCTTTAGCTTATTTTCTATTTCCTGCATTCAATTCTTCAACTAATCAAGATGCTTGGCTTAATGTCTATTGGGTCTTAGCCGCTTTAGCCTTATTGTCGTTTTTATTTTTAGTGTATGCTCCTTTTGAAAAACCAGTGATTGCAGATGAAAAATCTAATCTACTGGATGATTTTCTTGCTATGTTTAAACTTGTTGTTAAACTATTAGTTATTGTATTTGTCATCTCCGCCTTTTTATTCGTGATGATAGAACAGGGTATTATGACGTGGCTTCCTACGTTTAACGATCGCGTATTAGAACTTCCTGAAAATTTAGCAATTATGATGGCTAGTATATTAGCGGTTTCCCTTGGAATAGGTCGCTTGTTAGCTGGTTTTTTATCTAATTACTTTAATTGGTTTTGGATTCTTATAGTTTGTCTTCTATTAGCCATGCTCATGGTGTATTTTGTACTACCATTGGCAGTCGGTTCAAAGATCAGTGGAGTGGAGACCTTATCAGATATTCCTTTATTGG
>Ga0233450_10004682_pt1 | contig 12274 bp, 10 predicted proteins | sample 011ome_30_FD_189956 | JGI IMG/M metagenome (GOLD analysis project Ga0233450, IMG submission 189956) | Coastal salt marsh microbial communities from the Groves Creek Marsh, Skidaway Island, Georgia - 011501CT (spades assembly) | ecosystem: Environmental > Aquatic > Marine > Intertidal zone >... | reverse complement strand
ACTTAAAATATAAAATTTATCTGAATTCAAAAATCAGTGCATATAAAAATATTTTATATATACCTCTTTTTTGGGGTTCGTAAAATTTTCAATGATTTTTATGAAATTACAAAAAAGTAACATTTGAAACTGATAAAATCAGAGTATTTGAATTAGATTAGTATTTATGAAAACCTTCTTTGGTATTTGATTCTCAACCTATAGAATATTCTCAGCAAATAATTGGTCTTGCTTGCTAACCTATCCTTCTTATCAAGTACTAAATGACTAGTTCAAATGCGCCAAGCGTAGGTATAATCATGGGAAGCCAATCTGATTGGCCAACCCTTGAGAAAGCAACTCAAATTCTTGAAGAATTTGGTGTTGGGTGGGAAGCGAAAGTTGTAAGCGCTCATAGAACACCTGATCTCCTTTACGATTATGCACATACCGCTGAGGCTCGTGGATTGAAGTGCATAATTGCGGGGGCAGGGGGGGCCGCTCACTTACCCGGTATGACTGCCGCTATTACTCCACTACCCGTATTAGGTGTGCCAGTAAAATCAAAAGCACTGCAAGGTGTAGACTCACTTCTTTCTATTGTTCAAATGCCTGCGGGTATACCAACTGCTACTTTTGCTATAGGTGAGGCTGGTGCTACTAACGCTGCACTTTTTGCCATCTCTATGCTTGCTTCAATGGGTAACACCATACTTATCGAAAAATTAAAGAAATTTAGAGCAAATCAAAAATCAAAAGTTGAAAAAAGTACACTCCCCCCTCGAAATTACCAAAAATGATACCTGGAGGAAATGGCTGGTTAGGTGTTCTTGGTGGTGGACAACTCGGAAGGATGTTGTCACTGGATGCAAGAAGAATGGGCTTTCATGTACTTACATGGACAGGCGGTGATCGATCTGGAGCTGCAGCTACTGCAGATCAAATCATAGATGCACCTTTTAATGACCCTAATGCTTTGGATGACTTTACAAAAAGAGTACAAGTCGCCACGGTTGAGTTTGAAAATTTGCCGCAAGCAACACTTGAGAATGTTCAAAAACGAGTGAAACTTTACCCAGGCACCCAGGCTGTCACAATCTGCCAACATCGAGAAAGAGAGAAGAATTTTCTCTCAGAAAATGGGTTTGCATGTGCAAAATTTAGGGTAGCTCATAACTTAAATTCTTTTACACAAGCACTTCTGGATTTGAATTGTGATGTAATCGTAAAAACTGCTGAGTTCGGATATGATGGAAAGGGCCAAGTCAGATTAAAAAAGTCTTTAACTGAAGAAAAAATTAAGGCAGCTTGGAATAAGTTTGAGGGCGGGCGAGTAGTTATCGAAGAATGTATTTCTTTGCAAGCGGAGCTCTCCGTTCTCGTAGCACGCAGTAGTAAGAATGAAACCTTAACTTATGATCCAGTGGAAAATATCCACAGAAATCATATTCTTGATGTATCCATTGTTCCTGCTCGTATTCCCCAATGCACGCAAATAGAAGCTAAAAATATTGCCTTATCCGTTGCAGATGCCCTCAATTATGTGGGTGTCTTGGCGGTTGAATTCTTTCTCTCTACCGACGGCCGTCTTGTTGTAAATGAAATGGCGCCAAGACCCCATAATTCTGGTCATCATACAATTAATGCTTGTGCCTGTTCTCAGTTTGAAAACCAGGCAAGAGCAATTGCGGGCTTACCCTTGGGTAGCACGAAGCTTCTTTCCCCTGTAGTTATGATGAATCTATTGGGGGATCTATGGATCGATGAAAGTACCCCGCCCAACTGGGATCCAATTACTTCATTTAAAGGAGCATCACTCCATCTCTACGGTAAAAGAGAAGCACGAGCAGGGCGTAAAATGGGCCATGCATCCTTCTTGGGTAGTTCTATTGAGAAAACAATAGAACAAGTCAATGTGGTTCGGGAAATTTTTAAACTTCCTGCAGTCTTATCTTAGTTTTTAGAAGCCTTTCTATCCTTTCATCATAAATAGATAATTTAGGACTTCTAATTAGAGAGAATCAACAGGTTTCAATTAGGGAACAAAATTTATTTATTAATTTGACAAATACCTAATTTATTGAGAATGAGTCTCAGTATCAATTGAGAATGAGTCTCAGTATCAAGCAAACTAACCCATTATGAAAAACAAAAGCAAACTGCTTCTATCCCTAAGCGTGAGCTTCGCCCTGGTCTCGACAGGACACACACAAGAAACAGATAAACCAGAGCTTTCACCCATGAGTATACTTGATTCAAAAGATGAAGCACCTACCTTGTCATCAGGCCTAAAATCATCTTTGCCTGCCAACAAAGTTCCGCAAAGCTTGTCAATTGTAAGCAATGAGCAAATTACAGCTCAAGGCTTGAAAAGTATCGGTGACATTATTGACTACACGCCTGGAGTTACAAATTCGCAAGGTGAAGGGCATCGTGATGCTGCAGTAATTCGTGGTATGCGAACCACTCAAGATTTCTACCGTGATGGCATTCGCGATGATGTTCAATATTACCGTCCTCTCTACAATGTGGAACAAGTTGAGGTACTTCGCGGACCAAATGCTCTAGTTTCTGGCTTTGGTGGAGGATATGGTCTTATAAATCGAGTTTCCAAAAAAGCGGTAATTGGTGAGTCATTTAATACAGCAAGTGTAAGTGTTGATACGTTTGGTGAAACTGTTTTCTCATTAGACAGTAATTACGAACTTGATGACGAAAAATCTCTTAGAATTAATATGTTTGGTGAAAATCTTGAGAACCACAGAGATCACTACTACGGCGATTCTTTTGGCGTAAACCCTTCAATAAGAATGGATTTTGGAGGCAGTACACTAGATCTTTCATATGAGTATCTCAACCAAGAGCGTTTTATTGATCGCGGTATCCCGACCGGCACTGACGGGAAACCCGTAGAGTCATTAAAGGATTATGTTTTTGCCGACCCTAAAGAAAATTTTTCTACACACGAGGCTCACATATTTAAGGCAATTTTTGAGCACGATATTACCGATGATCTATCAGGAATATTAGTATTGAGCCATAATGACCACGATAAGCTTTATAAAAATGTATATGTGTCGGGTTATTTTAATAGTCCAACTCAAGGTTTCACTACAGCAACACATCCAATAGAGTTGGATGGATACCTAGACACAACTCAAAGGAGTACTACCATCTTTTCATATTCCCTCGATGGCGAATTGGAGACAGGTAATGTTGTCCACAACATTTTGGCTGGTATCGAGTATACTAGCACAGAAAACAACAATGATCGTTATAATGCTGATTTTGATCCTACTGCCGCAAATGAAGACAAAGCTATATTTGCACTTTCGCGAAATTTATTGAACGGAGGTTTTGGTCTGGGCCAAATCGGTAACCAAGGTGCTGATGTCACACTTTCAAATAACTACACATCAGACCGGAATGACTATACACAAGGAGATCTTTCTGTTTTCTCACTTACACTTCAAGACGAGATTTCATTTTCTGATAAACTCAACTTAGTTTTAGGCGCAAGGATTGATAACATGGAATACGATGTAAACAGTATTAGTGCAACTGATGTAGTTACACCTCTAACTGATTCCGATGATACAATCTCACCCCGTGCTGGTGTTATATACGATGTAACAACTCAGGCTTCTATTTACGCTAGCTACAGTGAAACTTTTACTCCGCTCTCTGGTGATCAATATGCTAGCATTAAAAATGCGTTCACTACAATGGATCCAAACTCATTTGAAAACACTGAGTTTGGCTTTAGGTACAACTTAACAACTGATTTACTATTCAGTGCGTCATGCTTCACAATAGATTCTTCTGTTGCTAAAGAAACTCCAAGAAATTCGGGTATCTTTGTTTTTGAAGATTCTGAAACAACTGGATTTGAAATACAGCTTGAAGGATCATTGACAGATAAGTGGTTCATATGTGCTGGCTTCACCGATCTTGATGCCAAATCCTCAACTGATACCAGATTACGAGAAGCACCAGAAAATATGTTCTCAATTTGGAACAATTATTTAGTTACAGACAATTTAGCATTAAATTTGGGAGTTATTCATCAAGGAGAGAGTCAAATAAGCTCCTCTTCCTTGCCGATATTGCCTGATTTTACGAGAGTAGATGCTGGGGCAAATTATTCGGTCACTGACAATACAACCCTTGGGCTAAATGTCGAAAACCTAACGGACGAGCTTTATTTTCCGCATTCACATAGCACACACCAAGTATCTATTGGTGCACCGATTAATGCTACATTCAGCATCACCAGCAGTTTCTAATGTAAGCACAGTTTAAAGATTTACAGGTTTAGTATTTGTTAGAAGTTCAAGACTCATGAAAATAAAGATGAACTTGTTTTATATCTGAATAAAGCAATCAAGGATGTAAGACCTAGGGCCCAAACCCTAGCGAGCAATTTAGGGTTGGTTTAATCTTTCAATCTTAAAGATTGTTCGCAGGCACATAGGTTAAAGGTTCTCAGAAATGGGGACTTTTTTCTGTTATCATAAGAAACAATATTAAACAACTCGTTGGATTGACAGATCGAAACAAAATTTGCATAATGAAAAATGATTGCTCGGTAGCTCAGTGGCAGAGCAGGTGACTGTTAATCACTTGGTCGCTGGTTCGAATCCAGCCCGAGCAGCCATTTTGCCTAATCAATATCCAAGTCTGGCCAACGAACTAACTTACGATGCAAGGTTCGCCGACTGATACCCATTAATTCAGCCGCTTTTGTTTTATTGCCACGGGCCTGGAGCAAGGCATTGCGTAATAAACGCTTCTCATTCTCTTCCACTGATAATGTTGCCGAAGGCATATTATCTAAGTATTCCTGAGTAGTGTTATTACTTGTAAGGGTAAAACGAGGGTCTAAATCATATTGAGTAATGTTTGAACCTCGTTTTAACACTACTAAGTTCTCGCAAAAATTACGAAGTTCACGAACATTGCCTGGCCAACCATAGTTTAAAAGTATGTTGATTGCATCTTGTTCAAGATAAGGTTCTTCAAATCCGTTTTCGGCAGCAAAATAACTTAAAAAATGGTGAATTAAGAGTGATATATCCTCACCTCGTTCCCGTAAAGGCGGTAAGTGGACAGTAACCACATTTAATCGATAATATAGATCTTCACGAAATTCACCATTTTTCACCATTTTCAGTAAATCTCGGTTTGTTGCACAAACTAGTCGGGAGTCAACTTCTATCGTTTTGGAACTTCCTAGTCTTTCAATAGATTTTGATTCTAAAAAACGAAGTAATTTAACTTGAGTTGATGCATCAATCTCGCCAATTTCATCCAGAAATAGAGTGCCCCCTTTTGAGGATTCAAAGCGCCCTATTCTTCTTTCATTCGCTCCCGTAAATGCACCCTTTTCATGCCCAAACAATTCACTTTCCAGTAGATTAGAGGGGAGTGCTGCACAATGGACCGCAATAAATGGACCTCGAGACCGATCACTGTTTTGATGGATTGCTTGTGCTATCAATTCCTTTCCAGTACCGGTCTCTCCCGTAATTAAAACCGTTGCCTTGGATGGCCCGACAAGCCCAACTTGATCTAAGACATTTTCTAAAGCGGGAGATTTCCCAAGTATTCCATCGATACTGAACTTTTTATCAAGTCTTTGATGAAGAACTTTATTCTCAGCCTTTAAGTCTTTTTCATTTAAACCTCTTTGGATTAAGAGTTCTAATTTTTCTAGGTTTACAGGCTTGGAAAGAAAATCAAAAGCACCGCGTTTCATTGCCTCAACCGCAACATCAACTTCTCCATAAGCTGTCATCATGATGCAAATTGGCTGACTTGTATGCTTGACTGCAAAATCAATTACACTCATGCCCGATTCGCCTGCCATACGTAGATCGGTCAAGACAACGGAAAAATTTTCAACATCTAAAGCATTAAATGCTTCTTCTGCACTAGATGCTAAAAACACTTCAAACTTATCTTCAAGAGCAAGTTCCAAACCCTCCCGAGTATGTTCTTCATCATCCACTATCAACAGGTTTGGCTTCATTCTTTAATATTTAATGGAGATTCTAGTAATTGACGGTGTGGAGTTTTTCGTGGAAATTTTAATGTTACAATTGTACCGGAACCTTCTTTGCTATCAATACCTACTTCTCCATTGTGATCTCTCATAATCCGATGAACTATCATCATGCCGATACCATGACCACTTTTTTTAGTAGTAAAATAAGGTTCAAATACACGAGAAATATTTTCTTTCGAAATCCCACTCCCTTGATCCACAATCTGGGCAAAAACAAAGTTTTCATCTAAGCCTGAAACGATCCTTATTTCCGAACCTTCAGGTATTGCATCAATTGCATTCCCAATAACATTGAAAAATACCTGTTTTACTTGCTCCAGATCTCCACGAATCATTGGCTCTCGTACCCCAGCCTCCATTTGGACCTTTACTTTTTTACTTTGAAGTTCTTTTTCTCTCAACCGCAAGGTTTCTTCAATAATTGATAGTAAATTGATCTTTTGAAAAATAGGTTCACTTGGACGTATAGCTTTTAAGAAATGTGATATTATACCATCTAGTCTTTTTACTTCTTTAATACAGGTATCTAATGATTTTGAAGATTTTTGTGCGTCTATTTTTTTATTATTTAGACTGCGCTGCAAATATTGAAGATGTATATTTATAGAATTAAGCGGGTTTCCAAGCTCATGAGCAACACCAGCTGCCAAATCCATAATACTTGAAATTCGCTCGCTTTCTAATTGTGCCTCAAGTTTATCTTTCTCTTCGGTAACATCGGTCATAACAATGGCAAGGCCAGCTTTACCTTGAGCTTTATTCGAGCTTATTTTTGTATCTTCTATTGGAACAGCATAAGCACGAATTTGTCGTTGTTCAGGATAAGAGATTTTCATTTCTCTTACGACTACTTCAGGCCGAGGGTCCTCTTGACTCCGATCCAGTCCGATTGCTTTTGCCAGTTCTGGTGCAGCTCGGTGAAGAAATATTTTTTCATTAGATTCATCCTTAAGCCCTATAAGGCGACGACCCTCTAAATTCGAGTATGTAATTATACCATTTTCATCCAAAACAAGAATGCCATCACGGATTACATCAAATACTGTCTCTAATAGCTTTCTCTCCCTTGCCAGTCGTTGGACAAGAATGCCAAGGTTCACTTCGTCCAAGTCATCTAAGTGACCAAGTACTTTATCGAGGGGACTTTTTGCTGGTTTTGCTTTCATGCGGAAACGATCTCTATAATCTTATCAGCCAGAAAAAATTTAGTATTTTGATCAAGAATAACTTTATTATCATCTTTTGATAGCATTGTAATCGTATTAAAATCAGATTGGAATCCTAGTCCTCGTCTTGATACATCATTAACTGCGATCCAATCTAAATTCTTTTTTTGTATCTTCGCTTTTGCATTTACTAAATGATTTTCAGTTTCAGCTGCAAAACCCACTAAGATCTGTGATCTTTTTTTTATTTTACCTAAGTTTTCTAATATATCAGGGTTTGGCACCAACTCGAGGTAAGGTAACTGCAAGTACTTTTTTAACTTATGCATGAGGGTAGTCCTAGGGCGGTGATCACAGACAGCAGCAGACATAATGGTTAATTGTGAATTGCGGAATTGACTCAACATCACATCATTCATCTCCTCGGCAGTTTCCACCATAATACGCCTTACGCCCTCAGGGGCATTCAGGTTTACTGGACCGCTTACTAAGATAACTTCCATTCCGAGCTTGCGTGCTGACTGAGCTAAGGCATATCCCATCTTGCCAGAAGAGGGATTAGAAATGAACCGAACAGGATCAATCCATTCCCGAGTAGGACCGGCCGATATTAAACATTGAATATCACTTTTCATTAAACAATAAGAGGGACATTACCTTATGAAGATGATTCAATGAAGCACCAATGATCGAAAACCAACAACCCAAAAAAGATAATCTTTTGTTAGATTTTGGATTTAATTTAATCCTACCCATTCTGTGTTTACGAAAAGGTGCCGATTGGTTTGGCAAGCCCTTAGGAGAGCAATTGGGAGTGGACCCGCAATCCACTCTCGTCAGTTCTATCATGCTCATTATTGCTATTGCTTTTCCAATCGGATACGGAATATGGGATTTTATAAATCAAAAGAAATGCAATTTCCTTTCAGTCATTGGAGTCTGCAATGCATTGCTAACGGGTGGTATTGGTATAATACCAGGTGCAACGGTTCAGATGTATGCTATCAAAGAAGCTGCTTTTCCTGCTATCCTCGGTGCCCTAACAGTTCTTACATTAAAAACTAAACGCCCTTTGGTTCACCTTTTTTTATTTAATCCCAAAGTTGTTAATGTAAATTTGATAAACGAACGACTTAAAATTCAGAAATCAGAAGCTTTATTTCAAAAGCTTATGACTAAATGCACTTGGCTAATTGGTTTAACATTTATATTGAGTGCTATTTTGAATTACTTTCTGGCCTGCTGGATCGTTGTCACCGAGCCTGCCATTGATAAAATTGCATACAATGATGAAGTAGGACAAATGATGGGGTGGAGTTTTCCCATCATCATACTTCCTTGTATGGTTACAACCATTTATACCTTTTGGGTTTTAATGAAAGGAATTAAAGAGCTTACTGGCTTATCTCTGGAAGAAGCCATGACACAAAGGTCTTCAAAAAAGGCTTAAAAGGTAAAAGCCTTACCTATTCTCCATCTCGGTGTAAGCACGTAATGTTTCCCCTTGATAAATTTGACGGGGGCGGTGAATACGTTTTCCATTGGTGGCAATCTCTTTCCAATGAGCTAACCACCCAGGTGCCCGGCCAATCGCAAAAAGAACGGTAAAGGTATCCGTAGGGAATCCCATAGCCTGTAAAATTATACCACTGTAAAAATCTACATTGGGGTATAGTTTTCGCTGAATGAAGTAATCATCTTCTAGGGCTGAGGACTCAAGATTACGTGCTATATCTAAGATAGGACTTTGTATGCCTAGTGCATCCAATGCCTGATCACATGCATTCTTAAGAATTTTGGCTCGGGGATCGTAATTGCGATAGACTCGATGGCCAAATCCCATAAGCCTAGATTTTCCTTCTTTTGCAGACTGAATAAATTGACTGCCATCATCACCAGACTGGTGGATTTCATTAAGCATTTTAATAACTGCCATATTCGCCCCTCCGTGCAATGGACCCCAAAGTGCAGAAGTTGCGCCGGCAACAGACGCAAACGGGTTAGCTCCACCAGAGGCAATCATCCGGCAAGTTGATGTCGAACAATTCTGCTCATGGTCGGCATGAAGCAGAAATATCAAATCTAATGCTTTACTAACAGCTTCAGGGATATCACCACTATCCTTAGATGAAAACATCATGGAAAGAAAATCCTGACAATAATTGCCACTTTGTGGTGAACCTATAAAATCATCCCCTTTGGTAAACCGATACCGAGAAGCGGCAATCGAGCGGATGGCTGAAATGATTAAACTAGATGATTGGTCAAAATTATCTAAATCTTTTTGCCTATCATTCGAAGAAAGCTCTGGGAAAGAACCGCCCAAGGCTTGGAGGCCACAAGATACAACTGCCATTGGATGCGTATTCGCAGGTAAGGCTTTGATCGCAGATATGACCTCAGGCGGTAAGACAGTGTATTGAGATACCCTTTCTTTAAGAGACGACAATTCATTTGAGGATGGCAAGTTGCCATAAATCAACAGGTAGCATGTTTCCAGAAAAGAAGATTTTTCTGCAAGTTCCGATATATCATAACCTCGGTATCGCAGTATCCCTTTATCCCCATCAATGAATGTGATCTCACTTTCACAGGAACCTGTATTGCCATAGCCGTCATCGAAAGTGATGAATTTACTCAGTTTTCGTAGTTGGCTAATATCAATCGCTTGCTCTTGTTCGGTACCTTCAAGAATTGGGAGCGGGTATGATTGATCGTTTAAGCGAAGGTCTGCTGATTGTGACATAATGTAGGGTAGGTTGAAAAGGTAGAACCTTTACATATGCCAATTTTAAAGGATTTTTTCAAGAAAGTTCCTGTAAAGTTGTAAACCTTTTTTCTGGCTTTTTTCTGGATGAAACTGCGTGGCTATACATTTACCAGATAAAATGCCGCTTACGAATGGAAATCCATAAGTTGTTTCAAAAGTAATAATATCTTGTGAAACATTTGATAAATAATAACTGTGAACAAAGTAAAATTGATCAGAGTCTGACAAATTATTTTTCAGGGGATGATTATCTGGTAAATTCCATGAAACCTCATTCCACCCCATGTGGGGAATTTTTAAAGAGGTTTCAAAAGTGAATTTTTGAACATGTCCCTGAAACAAATTGAGCCCAGGCAGGTAACCTTCCTCTGAAGTTTCAAAAAGAACCTGTAGCCCAAGGCAAATCCCAAAATAGGGCTTTCCTTGATTGATCCATAATTGCAACGCCGAGTCCAACCCAGATGCTTGCAGTGACTCCATACATTGGTCAAAGGTTCCTTGACCCGGAAATACGATTGCATCTACCTCTTCTATACCAATCGGGTCTTTAAATATTAAAACCTTGGCACCAAGGTGCTCAAAAGCTTTGACAACACTTCTCAGGTTTCCTGTTCCATAATCTATAACCCCTACCTTGCGGGACATACTCATTGAGAAACAATTATTATTAAGCCGACAAAGTTCCTTTCGTCGAAGGAATTTCACCTTTCAAGCGTGACTCCAGAGAAGTCGCAATGTCCATCGATTTAGCAAATCCTTTAAAGATCGCTTCCGCAATATGATGTGGTTCTTCACCATGTTTCAAGCAGATATGCAAATTGCAGGCTACTTCATTGGCGAAAGCTTGAAAAAATTCTTTAAATAAATGAATGTTAAAATCTCGAACACTAGTTTGTGGACTCGCTACTTTCCAGACCAAATATGCACGGTTGCTCAAATCAACGGCAACTGACGCTAATGTTTCATCCATTGGTAATAGAAAAAAACCATACCGACGAATACCTGACTTATTGCCTAAAGCGTTTTTAAAGGCTTGCCCTAGACAGATGCCTAGGTCTTCAACCAAGTGATGATAATCAATCTCGATATCACCCCTAGCTTTAATGGTCAGATCAAAAAAACCATGCCTGGAGAATAAATCGAGCATATGGTCCAAAAAGGGTACACCGGTTGAAATCTCTCCCCGTCCAGAGCCATCAAGGCATAAAGTTATTTCAATTTGTGTCTCGCTCGTTTTACGGACTACTTCTGCTATTCGTGTATTCGCCATTCTTTAATCTTTTCAAGTAACATAGTCATATCATCGGACTTGCCAATACTGATTCTTACATAGGAATCAGTCAAATGACTATGCGGAAAGTATCTCACCAAAATTCCTTTTTTTTCTAGGTATTGATACAGATTCTGAGCCTGTCTTTTACCGGTTTTACTATGGCAATCAACAGGTTGAGTAAAAATGAAATTAGTAGCACTTGGAATGGTTCGCCAACCCCAATCATTTAAAATAGAATACACACGCTGTCGGGTGTCAATAATGAGGTCACGAGTCTTGGTAAAATAATCCCGATCCTCAAGAGCCGCCTTTGCTCCAACTTGAGCAAGTTTATCTACATTATAAACCTCCCTCGCCTGATCAAGAGTTTTTATAATTTCAGGGTTAGCCAAACCATAGCCCACTCGAAGGCCAGCTAAAGAGTACGATTTCGATAAAGTTCTTGTTATTATTAATTTTGAGAAATCCTTCAATAAAGGCAGGGCACTTTGCTTGGAGAAATCAATATAAGCTTCATCGATTACCACCAAGCCTTTAAAGTTTTCTAAGATATCAATTATCTCGAGGGTGCTATATCCACGTCCGCTTGGGGCATGGGGACTGGTAATAAAAAGAAGGTTTGCCGTGCATTGCTTAATGGAATCAAGCGGTATTTCAAAGTCGGCAGATTCAAACGGTATACGAATTAAATTGGTACCTTGAATGGATGCCAGCACTTCATAAAGAGAATAACTGGGATCCAGAATGGCTACACCAAGCTGACTATCAGAAAAACATCGAACACAAAGATTTAGTATATCATCGGAGCCATTACCCACAATGACTTGTTTAGAATTCACATCGTTTACCTTAGCAATGCACTTTCTCAATCCAAGTGCTTGCGGGTTAGGGTAAAGATTCAGAGTTTGGATTTCTTCTATTATCTGTGATCTTACAGCAGGACTTGGAGGGTAGGGGTTTTCATTAGTATTTAACTTAATGACTTTTTTTGCTGCTGCAGGTTGCTCTCCAGGAATATA
>Ga0233450_10004644_pt1 | contig 12352 bp, 9 predicted proteins | sample 011ome_30_FD_189956 | JGI IMG/M metagenome (GOLD analysis project Ga0233450, IMG submission 189956) | Coastal salt marsh microbial communities from the Groves Creek Marsh, Skidaway Island, Georgia - 011501CT (spades assembly) | ecosystem: Environmental > Aquatic > Marine > Intertidal zone > Salt... | reverse complement strand
CCTCGACTCCACCAGCGACCTTCGCTTCGACGGCTCACCTGCCCAGGCGCATGAGTCGTTTGCAGCGCTGGTCCCCTCGCACTTGGGTCCCCTTGCGGGTGGTTCGACGCTCCCCTCTTATGCCTGCGCCTCCTGCAATGTGCGCTACGTATGCCCGGGCATCGCTCTCTTCCGGGTGTTCTCGGCGTTGCGGGTTTCTCGCCCACAACACGGTCGCTGTCGCCTTCCATGCTCTGGACTCATGGTGCCTGCCCGCGCCAGCTGTTCCTTGCGCGTGATCTGGGCCTGCCGCGCACTCGGCTCGAACCCTCGGACGCCCTGCGCAGGGGCACCCAGGTTCACGATTGGCTGAGGCACGCCCACGATCGAGGCCAGGCCTGCTCCCCAGCGGACCTTCCGGGAGAGGATGAGCCGGGCGCCGACTCGCTGCACCTGACTCTGGGCTGGAGCCCGGTGGAGTACGAGGCCAACAGGCCCTATCTGGCTCAGCACATCGACGTATGCCCGCTGGCGCGTGATGGTGTGTCCACGCTCCGCAGCGAAATCGACATCACGGTGTGGGACACCGACGCCAACGTGGTCTTCACTACGCGCCCGGACTCGGCCTATCTCGATGCAGACGGTGCCTGGGTCATGCGCGAGACCAAGACCCTCAGCCCACGCGGGCTCCCGAAGGACCCCACCGATCTGCTGTCGCGCTACCCGCAGGTCGCGGCTGCGATCTGCCTGCTGGCTGACGGTTATCGGCCCGATACTCAGCCCGCCGAGCACCCGGGGCGCGTCGAACTCGAGCTTCTCGGCCCAGCGGAGGCGGCGGTTGTGCAGTTTGATGCGGCCGATCCCACAACAGTGCTTGTGGCGCGCACGGCGCTGGCCAATCGCGTGGACGCCTGGTTGTTCGACTCGACTCATCCGATCGGGGAGCATCCCCCATGCCGCACCTGCGAGGTGTCCGCCTGGTGCGATGTCCAGCCAGCACGTTCGCTCGACGACATTCTCGATTCGGCGAGCCTGGCATCGGATGGGGGAGAGGTGTCGTGGCATCAGGTGCCGGACGTCGTGCTGCGCGAGATCGTCGGCAGCCCGGCCGAGCAGGAGGAGGACTTTCCGTTCTAGTCGCCTGGGCGATGACACTTGTCTGCGAGAGCGCCGGAATCCAGGCTCGCGACATCCCGAGTCAGTCGAGGAGTCCGGGAATCACCAGATCTGGATGCTCAGCTGCGAAGTCCCGTCGAAGCGCATCAGGAATCCGTCCTCGTCGCGGCGGGGTGCGATCGGTCTCCAGCGCCCAGGTCACCATGAGTGCTCGCAATTCCTTCTCGTCGATACGACCACTCTTACTGGGCGAGGTCAGCCGCGGAGCTGACAGGTCCCGCCGGGTGCGGGCAGGCTCGCCGAGTGACTCGATCAGGGCAGCTTCGGGAAGAGCCGCGATGTCGATGCCCTGTCTCTCCGCGCAGTCGCGGACCTGGGCGTGGTGAGTCGTGAGGATGACCTGCTTGTCCGACGCCCACTCCGTCAGGGTGCGCAGCGCTTGCTCGGTTCGTTCGTCGTCGAATGCGAGCAGGATGTCGTCCAGCACGATCGGAAGAAGCGTGATGCCGTGGTCCCGCTGCTGAGCAAGCCGAATCTCCAACGCTGCCAGTCGCAGCGCAAGGAACACCTGATCCAGGGTCCCCTCGGACAGTTCCTCGGGTGCTGCAGGCGACTGGTCGCGACGATGCAGGAGCAGGGAACGCTCACCGGCGCGCCCCTCCTGTGACGACAGGGCCACGTAGCGCCCTCCCGTCAACTCCTCGAGCAGTTCCCCGGCACGCTCGATGGTCGTTGACCCTTGCGTCTGCAGGAGTGTCTCCAGGCGGTCGTCGAGCAGTCGGATCTGAATCATCGTGCGGGCGTAGTCCTCGACGAGATCCACCACTCGAGAACGTGCATTGGCGGCGTCCTGGGCCGGGCCGATCGCATCATCGGAGTCCTCGGCCTGTCGCAGAGCGAGCTCGGCGTCACGACGTGCGTCACGCGCCTGATCAAGGTCATCCTGTGCCCGCCTCAGGCGGCTGGCCGCTTCCTCGACCACGAAGGCCAAGTCCGCATCAGTGCGATCGGCGAGCCGGGACACGGCCAGATCGATGAGTTCGTCGTCGTGATCGAAGAGGGGGCCCAGGGGAGAGCGGCCGTCGGCAAGAGCCTTCTCGGCGACCTCGAGTGCCAGAGTTCGGTCGATGCGATCCCGCATGTCGACCTCGTCGGACAGGCCGCACCTGTCCATCAGGGTCGACCACTCCTGCAACGACGACTCATGGCGAGCCTTGACCTCCGCGATGTGCGCGTCGATCCGATCGCGTTCGACCGTAAGAGATTCGTGGGTTCCCCGGGCCTCACGGGCAGTGGTGAGTCGGGCATGGAGGCTACGGGCCTGGCCTGGCACGTCCCCTGCCACCCCGTGTCGCTCGGCGACCTCCGCGACGTCCGAAGCGAATGTGTCCCATTCACCCTCTCGAATGTCGGCGTCACTGGTGGCGCTCGTGAAGCTCGACATCGCCTCGGCCACAGCGTCGAGCACCTCCACCCGGGCAGCCCAACCCGCATCGGTGAGCGCCGCAGGCAGGCCAGCCGAATCAGCGAGATCGCGCCAGAGCGACTCGGCCTCCTCCAGTGCCATTCGGCGTCGGTTCTCGGCGTTCTCGGCCTCGCTCACTCGCCGATCCAGCTCGACCAGGGTTGCATGGTCATGGGCCCGAACGGCAGCCTCGTCAGCCGCCAGGTCAGCAGCCGCGGTTGCGACCGCATGCTCAGTCAACAGCTCCTGTCGGTCGGCCGGATCAGAGGTCTCGGGCGCGAGCAGGGCACGTGTGACACGGGACCACAGCAGGTCCCGGGTGGCTCGGGCACGGCTCACCGCCCCGGCGTCGAAGCCCTCGGCCTCCGAGAGCGCATGCTGCCGGGCCTCGAGCTGCGCCTGGGCATCATGTGTGGCGTCCCGGGCCGTCAGCCAGGCCTGGCGCTCGTGGGCAGCTGTCTGGGCACGCGCGTTGATGCTCTCGCGAACGTCATCTGCCACGTGCACCGCTGCGGCTGCCGCGAGGATGGCTGAGTCGTCATCCCAGTGCTGCGCTAGGCCCAGCCGAGCCAGGCAGCTGATGAGACGTTGGCGTGCTTCCTGCTGAGCAGCCCGAAAGGAGGAGGCCTCATCGCGACGGGCTTCGAGGCGGTTCAGATCCGTTGCCCAGTCACTGATGGCGCTCTCGTCTGCAAGAACAGGATCCTCGGCAGGGGAGGAGTTGATCTGCTCGGTCAACTCCTCGCGGCGCTGGGGCAGTTCCGCCAGGAGGGAATCGTCCGTCGCGAGCTGCTCGACCAACGCGAACGCCGCATGGGCATCGGTCACGTGAAGAAGGGGGAGCTCGCGAAGAGCGCTCTCTTCCTGCCGGAGCCGAAGGAGCTGCGGCACGTACGCGACGGCCGCCAGGTCACGTTCACTCGTGCGGTGTTCGGCCGCCGCCGTCCCCTGGACGGAGCGCGACGCTTCTTCTCGCACCCGTGCCTCGGTCAGTGCCTGACGCAGTCGTGACACCTCCGCGGGGTCAACCGTGCAGGCCTCGCGTCGAGCGACATCGGACGAGTAGTCGTCCATCGCCTCGGCGATCGCCGACTTGCTTCCCTGACGCTTCTTGAACAGGGCATCGGCCCGAGCGACGAGCCGCTGACGCAGGTTCCGGGCACTGAATCCCTCGTGGGACTCGAACACCACGTCGGCGAGGTCGCCGCGTCCTTCCAGCAGGGCGGCACCGCCTCGACGCAGCATGGCGTGGTCGACCCCGTGCGTGGTGAGCCACGGACCCCAGCCAGTCAGAGCGCTCGCCCACGGCGTTTCGATGGAACTGCGGTCGGGCTCACTCAGCAGCCCGGCCGGGCTGAGCACGTAGGCGCTCGGCTCACGTGACTCGGTGTCGTCCAGGATGAAGGACAGGCGCAGATCGCGAGGCGGCATGCCGTGGACCGACGTCGTGCTGCGCCCGGTGATGGCAGCGTCGAGTGCCCGGAGCAGGGTGCTCTTGCCGGCCTCGTTGGCGCCGAAGACGACGGTCAGGCCCGGGCCGAGGTCGACGTCGGCGTTCGTCACCACCCCGAATCGATCCAGGGACAGTCGGCTGAGGTACTTCACGGCCGGGCCCCAGACGCACCCTCGGTCAGTTCCATCAGCAGGTCGTTGCCAGCATCGGCGATGAGGCCCGACAGGTACTCGGCACTGGTGAGGTCGGGGCCGGACTCCGCGAGCGCCTGGCGCACGCGCCCGCGTACGTCCGTCAGCAGTGAGCTGACCTCGGCGGGGGTCAGGCGGGCGACGGCCTGCTCCAGCTCGACCCGAAGCTCCGCATCGACCGGAAGGGCCTGTGTCGCGTCCTCACCTGCGGAATGCACGCGAACCTTCTCCACTAGAACGCCGGTGCACACATCGCGGACGAGGTCCTCGAAGCCCTCGTCGGCGCGAATCAGCGCGAGCAGCGGCGACCGGGCTGTGATGTCCACCCGAAGGATCAGGGGGAGTCCGAGGTGTGCGGTGCGGACGGCACGCTGGTGTTGGTCGATGAGACTCAGGACCGTGTCGATGTCCTTGACGTCAGACGCGTCTATCCGAAGGCTCTCCCAGCGCAGGACATCGAGCGGATGGAAGTCCACCCGGGGACGACTCGGATCTGCCAGGTCGACCATCACCGCACCCTTGGCGCCGGTCTCCCGGATGGAACGCCCCTGGAGGTTGCCCGGATAGGAGGCGAAGATGCGTTCGCCCTCGGTCATGACCTGGCGCTGGTGGATGTGGCCCAGGGCCACGTAGGAGTACCCGAGGTTGACGAGATCCTGCTCGGTGCAGGGGGAGTAGTTGCCATGGGCTGAGGAATGGCCCACGTTGGCGTGCAGGACTCCGATGTTCACGAGGCCGGGGATCGGATCCGGATAGTGCGCAGCCAGGGACTCGGTGATGGCCGGGGTGGCGTATCCCTGTCCGTGGAATGCGAGTCCGGCATCGGCCAGGACGTGAGTGCCGGCCTCATCGACCGGCAGCACGTGCATGGTCTCCCGGTAGGCCACGTTGTCGGTGAGAACACTGGCAGCGTCGTGATTGCCGCTGGCCATGACGACCGGAATGCCCGCATCGTGAAGTCGGGACATGCCCTCCAGAAAGATGCGTCGGGTCGACTGTGACCGCCAACGGCCATCGAAGATGTCGCCGGCGAGGACCAGGGCGTCGGGCGATTCGCCCAGAGCCCACGTGACAAGATTCGCGAACGCGGAACGTGTGGCGCCCGAGATGAGTGAGGGGTCGGCCTGCCCGGACAGCGCCTCGGATAGGCCGTCGAACTGACTGTCGATATGCAGGTCTGCGGCATGGATGATGCGCATCGGCCTTGGCCCCCTCTCCTGGATCTGCGGCGCTACATGCCGACTCTAGGCCGACGGGATGACACCCTGCCTCAGGATGTGGGGCTCCTTCGCCACAGGGTCAGGGCCAGTGCCATGGTGATCACTCCGGCCAGCAGGGTCGAACCGATACGGGAGGGTGCCGTGCTCCCGACGGTGTCTCCCAGCAGGAAGAACAGCGTCACGATCATCCAGGTGACGCCCGCAACTGCGATCGGGTAGTTCGCCTGGATGAACGCCAGAAGGAGGAAGGTCCCTAGACCGGTATAGATGGCCACGGCGACAGATGTGCTCGAGATCCACTCGATCGTCACCACGGACAAGGCGACACCGACCACGGTCCCGAGGATCCGCTCCACGACCCGGGTCGCTGTGCCGTTGGTGTCCGGCCGGGACATCCACACGATCGTCATGGGAATCCAGTACTGATGCGGCCACGCCAGATTGTGTGCAACGAAGGAGCCGATCACGAGGGCGATGCTGAGCCGAAGCGCATGGTGGGCGAAGACGTCGTCACGTCGCCGATGCTCCCGCAGTCGCCGCGTCACGGGCTCAGGGCGTTCCGTTCGGTGCGAGAGTGTCGCTGGCGCCAGGAGAAGAACGGGAGTGAGAGTGGCGACGATCATCACTATGCCGCCTAGAGCGACGAGAAATGCCGCCGTGAGTGCACTCGTAGCGGAGTCAGGAACGCCGGCGAAGACGGTGTAGGTCACCATGCTCAGCACGCCGATCAGGGAACCCCGACTTCCCAGGGCCCCGGCGAAACCTCCGACGAGCCCGACCACGCCGACGACGATGAGCTCCGGCCAGGCCCAGGACGACACCAGGCCCCCGAGAGCAGTGCCAGCTGTGATCCACAGCAGCGTCCAGAGCATCACGCGAAGGCGGACGTCCGGCGACTCGCTGCTCTCTGCCAGGCCGACAAAGGCGATGCCGAGAACGAGCGGAAGCGCCCAGGACGGTTGAGCACCCCAGATGCAGCCGCAGGTGACAAGGATGGCGAGCAGTCCCGTCAGCAGTGCGGTGCGCAGATGAATCCGCTCCCGGTGGACACGCGTCGTTCCCAGCAGAATGTCGCGCGCCGAGGCCATGAGAGCACGGTACTGACGCTCCCGTGAGCTGCATGTCACTGATCTGCCCAAGATGCGTGTCGGTCGTTGCGTCGAGTCCCTGACCAGCGGAGGCTGGGGGTGTTGCCACGTGCGACGTGAAGACTGTCCCCCACGAAAGGCCTGCACCATGCGTCAGTCGACCTTACGAGCCCGCGGATTACGGGCGGGAATCAGCCTCATCGCTGCGGCGACCATGACGGGTGCCTCCCTCGTCGGACTTGCGACAACCGCGTCGGCGGCCGCCGGCGACGTCACGGTGTTCGGCCTCACTGCGCAGTCGGCCCCTGCTGGCGTTGCCCAGGGTCCTGATGGTTATCTGTATACGGCCAACTACAGTTCGGGCACCGTCTCGAAGGTGGACAGCAATGGCAGTGTGGTCGCGAACTTCGCCCTCGGTGCCAACACAGGTCCGACCGCGATCATCGCTGGTCCTGACGGCAATCTCTGGCTGACGCTCGCCGGTACGAATGCCATAGCGAAGGTCACCACGGCCGGAACCGTCACCTCGTACGGGATCCCGACGGCCAACTCCCGTCCGGTCGACATCGCTGTCGGACCTGACGGGGCGCTCTGGTTCACCGAGTTCAACACGAACAAGATCGGCCGAATCACCACTGCGGGTCAAGTCACGGCGGAGTATGCGGTTCCCACCGCCAACGCGGGCGTCTGGGGAATCACTCCGGGTCCGGAGGGTTCCAATCGGATGTACTTCACCGAGTACACCGCCGGCAAGATCGGCTTCATCACGATGGCCGGGCAGGTGACTGAGACAGTCGCCACACCCGCGAATTCACGACCGCAGGGCATTGGGCTGCTCGCCAATTCAGTCTGGTTCGCCCAGCCCGGTACCTCCCAGCTCGGACACCTGGTCAGTGACACGACGATTGCCCAGCTTTCGGTGGGCGCAGCCGTCAATGATCTCGTCGAGGGCCCGGGTGGCGGGCTGTGGCTCACCGCGTCGAATTCGATCCTGCAGACAAACAATCAGGGCGGCGTAGTCGGGAACTACGGCCTTCCTGCGGGTGCCACCGGTCCGGCTGGGGGTCCTGCCGTCGGGTCTGACGGAAATGTCTGGTTCGCCGTCTCGGGCTCATCCCAGATCGGCCGTGCTGCCTCAGGTGTCGTTCCTGAGGTGACGGCCGCACCGGTGCTGACACCCACGACGGGCATTACGCCCGGTACTCCGGTCGCCGCATCGAACGGCACCTGGAACTACGCATCGACCTACGCCTACCAGTGGCAGCGCTGCTCCACCTCGGACGTCGCTACGTGCGCCAACATCGCGGGTGCCACGGCTGCGGCCTACACGGTGACCACCACGGAGAACGGCCAGTTCATCCGTGCAGGTGTCAGCGCCAGCAATGCCAGCGGAGCGGCGCAGGCCAGTTACTCAGCTCCGGTCGCTGTGGGGTCGGCCACCCCAACGCCCAAGCCGGCACCGGCTGCCGCAACGGGTCCGACGGCCAGCATCGGCAACGGCGCTTCTGTGCAGATCCTGACGCCCAAGAAGCAGAAGCTCGGCAAGAGGGCGGTCTATGAGGTCGTCTTCACGGTCACCGATGTCCAGGGCGCCGTGAACCTGCAGTTCTCGAAGGGGTCCAAGAGGAAGATCGTGTCGAACCTGCCGATCCAGAACGGAACGGTCAAGTACAGCTGGAAGGCCAAGAAGAACTGGAAGAAGGGCAAGGCGACTGTCACCGCCACCTACACGGCGGCGCCCACGAGCCCGTACTCATCGGCAGCAGTGAAGAGCACAGTCAAGCTGAAGTGACGCCGGGCACGATCCAGGCGAATGTGTCCAACGAGGCGGCAGGTATCCCTGCCGCCTCGTTGCATGAAGGTGTTCAGGCGGGCGCGACGTTACGATGGGACGCATGTCGAATATCCGCGTTGAGTCCGCAGACCGGTCCTGGACGACGACGAAGGTCGTGGCCGTCGTCGTCGCAATTCTCACAGCCGGCTACATGCTTCCGTGGGCGATCGCCGCGGTCCGTGATGTCCCGCATTGGAGTGTCTTCTGGGTGAACCTGCTCCTGGGCTGGACGATCGTCGGCTGGATCATCGCGCTGGTGATGTCCTTGCGCCAGCAGCGCCTCATCGTCGAGGGCTGAGGATCATGCGCCTTCGGATCTTCACAGAGCCTCAGCAGGGCGCCACCTACGACGACCAGCTTGCCGTGGCGCTCGCGGCGGAGCGGCTCGGATTTGACGCGTTCTTCCGTTCTGATCACTACCTGGTGATGGGCGATCACGATGGCCTGCCCGGACCCACCGATGCCTGGATCACTCTGGCGGGTCTGGCACGCGAGACATCGACCATCCGACTCGGAACGCTCATGACGGCGGCTACCTTCCGACTTCCCGGCCCGCTGGCGATCGCGGTCGCGCAGGTCGACCAGATGAGTCGCGGTCGTGTTGAGCTCGGTATCGGTACTGGCTGGTTCGAGGCTGAGCACGCGGCCTACGGCATTCCGTTCCCACCGCTGGGGGAGCGTTTCGATCGCCTGAGGGATCAGCTCGAGATCATCACCGGCATGTGGGCCACGCCCGCAGGTGACACCTACTCGCATGATGGCGAGTACTACCGCGTGGTCGACTCACCGGCGTTGCCCAAGCCCGATCAGACTCCGGTCCCGATCCTGATCGGTGGCGGCGGTCCGACACGCACCCCGGCGCTGGCCGCCCGCTTTGCCGGTGAGTTCAACGTGCCGTTCGCCTCCTTGGAGGATTCGCGAGCGGCCTTCGATCGGGTCCACGTGGCCTGCGAGGCCATGGGTCGCGCACCGTCATCCATCATCCTGTCGGCCGCCCAGGTGGTCTGCTGCGGCAGCACTGCTGGTGATCTTGAGCGCCGGGCAGCTGTGATGGGGCGGGAGCTTGCCGAATTGCGCGTCAATGGACTCGCGGGAACGCCTGCCGAAGTCGCGGAGAAGATTCTGGATTTCAAGGACCAGGGAGCATCTCGCGTGTACCTGCAGATTCTCGACCAGTCCGACCTGGACCACCTGGAGCTCATCGCGGCCGAGGTCATGCCCCATCTTGGGTGACTTCTCACACACGAGCACGGGCATGAGTGAGGCGGGGCCGACGTCACGTGGCGCTCGGCCAACGACAATGACAGGCTAGGCGTCGTGACCGGCCGCATAGTTCTCATGGGTTCCGGGGAGACAGCTCCCACGATGGTGAAACTGCATCGCTCGCTCATCGAGCATGCGGGTGCCGGCAGGCGGGTGATGCTGGATACACCCTTCGGCTTCCAGGCCAACGCTGACGACCTGACCGAGAAGGTCCAGGAGTACTTCGCCGATTCGGTGGGCGTCGCCCTCGAGGTTGCGCGGTGGCGACGTCGAGATGATCCGCTGGCGTCGCGTGAACGCACTCTCGCGCTCCTGCAGGAGGCTCGTTTCGCTTTCGCGGGACCGGGTAGCCCCTCGTATGCGCTCGCGCAGTGGGACTCCACCGATGTGCCCCTGTCGCTCGTCGACATCATCGGACGCGACGGCACGGTCGTCCTGGGAAGTGCGGCAGCTGTGACGGCCGGATCATGGTCTGTCCCGGTCTATGAGATCTACAAGGTGGGCGAGGAGCCCCGCTGGATCCCAGGTCTGGATCTGCTCGGCACGATCACCGGTATCGACGCCGCTGTCATCCCCCACTACGACAACCGCGAGGGCGGCCGCCACGACACCCGCTTCTGCTACCTGGGCGAGAGTCGGCTGGGGATCATGGAAGGTCTGCTGGCCGATGGCGCCGGCATCATCGGAGTCGACGAGCACACCGCGGTGGTGTTCGACGTCGTCCATCGCACGGCCGAGGTCCACGGGGCTGGTGGCATGACTCTGCGTCGTGCCGGTGTCAGCCGTGTCATCCCGAGTGGTGAGGCCATCGGTCTCGACGAGATCGAGGCGGTCCTGTCCGGGCGCAGCGGCCTCCTCACGTCCGAGCGTCCTGCCGCCGGTGTCGACAACGCGGCCGATGAGGCGTCTATTGACCCTGTGACGGATCTGCAGGCACCCGCAACATCCCTCGGAGAGGTGGCCCAGCGGGCCAAGCAGGCATTCCAGGGGCATCTGGCGGCGGGTGATGCCGAGGCGGCCCTCGAGGCAGCCCTCGGGCTGGAGGATGCCATCCACGCCTGGTCACAGGACACCTTGCAAGGCGATGACGCGAATGCGGCACGACGAGTCCTGCGCGGAATGCTCGTGGCACTGGCCGGAGCGGCGGTTGCTGGACTGGGAGATCCACGGGATGCACTCGACCCTGTCGTGCAGGTCGTCCTTGATGCTCGCTTCCGCGCACGTGAGGCTCGCGACTTCGCGACCAGCGATGCAATCCGCGATGGCCTGCTGGCGGCAGGCATCGAGGTGCGGGACACGCCCGACGGCGTGGTCTGGGAGATGCGTTCCTGAGTCGATCGGAGTGTGTCTTCCCTGAATCTGGGTCCAGCAGGTGACGATTCGCTAGTGATCGGCGCCAAGGTTGCCGGCCAGCCGCCTATGCATGCGGGCGCTGTGCTCGTTCATGCCGATGATCGTCACGCTCTTTCCGCGACGTTCGTACTTCGTGGTGATCGAGTCCAATGAGGCGACCGTCGAGGCATCCCACACGTGCGACTTCGACATGTCGATGATGATGGTGTTGGGATCGTCCGCATACTCGAACTGGGTGGTCAGTTCATTGGACGAGGCGAAGAAGAGCTCGCCCGTGACGGTGTAGCACGCGACTGCACGGCCGTTGGGATCCACTGCAATGTCGCGCTCGACCTCAGCAAGGTGAGCCACACGCCGGGCGAACGCGACCATTGCGGTGATTACGCCGACGATCACTCCGATGGCGAGGTTGTGGGTGATGACGACGACGATGACGGTCGTGAGCATCACGACCGTCTCGCTGCGTGGCATGCGCCGCAGGGTTGACGGCTGGATGCTGTGCCAGTCGAATGTGGCTACCGACACCATGATCATGACGGCCACGAGCGCCGCCATCGGGATGATCGCCACAAGTGGCGCGAAGCCCAGCACGAGGATGATCAGGAAGGTGCCGGCCAGGAACGTCGAGATGCGGGTCCGTGCACCGCTCGCCTTGACGTTGATCATGGTCTGTCCGATCATCGCGCAGCCGCCCATGCCGCCGAAGAGGCCGGAGGCGATGTTGGCGATGCCTTGGCCGAAGGTCTCCCGCCGCTTGCGCGAGTGGGTGTCGGTGATGTCGTCCACCAGCTTGGCGGTCATCAGGGACTCGAGAATGCCGACGAGGGCCATTGCGAGTGCGTATGGGGCGATGATGCGGAATGTCTCGAAGGTGAGGGGAACGTCCGGGACGATCAGGTCGGGAAGGCTCTCGGGCAGTTCACCCTGATCGCCGATCGTGGGGACGGTGATCGAGAGGACGATGACGACCGAGGTAACGAGGACGATCGCGACAAGCGGGGCCGGGATGACGCGAGTGACGCGGGGGAGGAGAACCATGATGACGATTCCGGCGGCCACGAGCGGGTAGACGAGCCAGGGGACTCCGATGAGCTGGGGAAGCTGGGCCGCGAAGATCAGGATGGCCAGCGAGTTGACGAATCCGATCATGACGCTGCGGGGGATGAACCGCATCAGTCGGGCGACACCGACGGCAGCCAGCACGATCTGGAAGGCCCCGGCGAGCAGGACGGTCGCAATGAAGTACTCCATGCCGTAGTCCCGCGCGACAGGGGCGATCACGAGGGCGACGGCACCGGTGGCGGCTGTGATCATGGCTGGGCGACCACCGACGAAGGCGATGGTGACGGCCATGATGAAGGAGGAGAACAGTCCTACGCGGGGATCGACT
>Ga0233450_10004630_pt1 | contig 12387 bp, 20 predicted proteins | sample 011ome_30_FD_189956 | JGI IMG/M metagenome (GOLD analysis project Ga0233450, IMG submission 189956) | Coastal salt marsh microbial communities from the Groves Creek Marsh, Skidaway Island, Georgia - 011501CT (spades assembly) | ecosystem: Environmental > Aquatic > Marine > Intertidal zone >... | reverse complement strand
ATCAAATCTAGATTGCTCATGCGAGAACCAAATGGTGTATTCAGAACAATGCACAAGGGCGCAACATATGGCGGTCAGTATGAATATATCTTTGGTATCCCAGTCACATTAGCGGAGAAAACTGATGTTGACCTAAGAGTTACTGCTGGTACTGGTGCGGCGGTTATCACTGGCACATTTAACCTTGTTTTAGTCAAAGAAAACGAGTTTAATCAGTGGTCGGCGGGCTACTAAAGCGCACTAGGCTCGCATGGAATTAGCTCCTGAGACACCCTAGCACCATCCGCTACTCATAGTACACTTCAAATTGCCCCTTCTCACAGGAGCACACAGGCCCTTCTAAGAGCCTCAATTTATTTTCAAATCCCAATGAAATCAACAACTTACAAACCAAAAAAAGGTTGACTTATCGGTCATGAGGCTGTATATTAGTCATGTAATTAATGATGAGGTGCATATGAAACTAGACTTAACTTTCGATGAAGTACAAGTAATTCAGGGCGTTTTTTATCAATATTATCAAGCACTTAGGCAAGAAGTTATGTGCGATGTAGAAAAAAAGTGTGTAGAATCAATCACTTACAAATTGAATCAATTTGAAACGAATTATTTTGAAAAAAAGTGAAAAAAAGGTTGACTTATCGGTCAATAGGCATTATAATGTGTACATAAAATGAGAAAAGAGGTGAGTTATGACAGATTATTTTTTCCCCTACTGTGAGGCTCGTGGTGAGTTAGCCGGAGCCAAAGTGACTATTGAGGGCTACTTACGGGCTCTTGAATCAGGTTCTGAGCTACAGCAAGAGGTATGTCTCAAGCTATTAGCTGAGACGGTTGAAACCCTTCAAGTTGCATTGGATAAAGAGGTGTAAATATGAAACTAGTAATCTTAACTCAATTCAAAGAAAACTACGGCGCCCATGATTGGGACGGCAAGGGCGAGTGCCCTCAGTACTGGAAGTTTAAGGGTGGCGACACCTACATTCTTGATGTGAGCCTCCAAGAGGCGCAGGATCCTGCCTTCTATGAGGCTGCGGCGAAGTGCATTGTGCATTCCTCTGATTACTCTGAGGAGTATATTGTTGACCAGACTTTGGTCGATGATATCGACTTCAAAGAATCTGATTTTATCGAGGAGTGGGACTCTCCTATCTACGCCATCATGATGTCAGACCGCGTAGAGTTGGCGTGCCGTCAGATTGCTCGTAAATACGATATGAGTGCTACACCTTTTGGTGAGCGGTCTTGGACTCAAGGTCCTGATGGTCGCTCTGAGATGTCTCTGACAACCTTCGAGGAGGAAGCGGCATGATTGTCAGGAACTCGTATGGTGTGTCCGTAGAATTTGAATGTATTCAGGCTATGCTTGATTACTTCGGGGAAGAGGAGGGTCTGGCTATTATGGGCGGAGAGCATTCAGAATTTTTTATGCTTTTTGGTCAATAAACGCTTGACTTTTGTGTTTAACGGTAGTATAATTAATCTTGTAAAATCAATTATTAAAATCATTAAGTGGAGAACTTAAATTATGTCTAATCAAACTTTTTCATACGCTGGTATTGCTGTTACTGCTAAGGGTGTTACTAAGGCTCGTTTCGGTAACGATATGGTCTCTCGCATCAAAAAGCTGAAAGATAACAGTGATGTTAATTTCATTGAGCTTCCTAGTCCGATGACACGGGTTGAGGCGGCTACTTATCTGATGGATCAGGAAGAATACTCTGATACTCCCAACAAGCGTGATGCGCTGACACGGGTCATCTTCCGCAATGTACCTAAGCGCAAGAAAGTCCAATCCGTAACTGTAACTTCTACTGATAAGGCTGATGTTGACAATGGCTAATTCCAATGTCTTGGGTGAGGGCAGTTTTGCTGTCCTCAATCTCAAACCTGAATACGATAATGTGTCCTTTTCTGATATGGACAAAGTGTATTATCGCTCTATAAATAACATTGCAAAGAATGCAGTGGTTCTTGTCAAGAAATCTGACAACACTGTCAAGACTATCTGGTGGGACTAAGATCGTAATGCGCTCTTAGCTCAATGGATAGAGCAACAGCCTTCTAAGCTGTAGGTTCCAGGTTCGAGTCCTGGAGGGCGCACCAATTTGCCCGAGTGGCTCAACGGTAGAGCAACGCATTTGTAATGCGTAGGTTGGGGGTTCGATTCCCTCCTTGGGCACCATTTTTAAGGGGAATTTTTTGGTAACTGTATTATATAAGCACTGGAAAAAAGATACGGTATTAGAAATCACTGGTGTTATATTATACAACAACCCCCAGAGTGATCGGATTGTAGTTGTGACTGCTGATGGTATACACGAAGATATTATTCGGGATACTATTATTGAAATCAAACCTATTGGGTCGTAGCTAAACGATGAATTTTGAGATAGACAATACCTTACCGAACATGCCCGATGAATTTCTTTTGTCGGGCGACTACATTAGAAGTCTACGGTGTCTAAGTCCTCAGAAAGCATTCGAGGCAGGGTATGCTAGTTATCTCCCAAACAATGAAACTGAACTGACGGATTATCTGTCCAAATATTTTAACACCGATATAGAAGTGCGCTATCAATTGATAACAAATGATTTGCCTATGCACCAAGATATCTGTGAACAAGATTACAAATTTAATTATGTTTATGAAACGGGCGGCGACAATGTCCTCACTCAATGGGAAGGAGAGGAAGTTGTTTGCGAGCCGTATATATGGTATAAGCTGAATGTTAGAAACTACCATGCAGTGAGTAATGTTGTTTCAGATAGACTAAGTATCACGGTTAAAATTAAGGAGTAGTTATGAATGTTGCAATTGTAGGTTATGGTTTTGTTGGGCAAGCAACTGAGTATTTACTCAGGGATTGCGATATTGATATTTGTATTTCTGACCCTGATAAGGGTATGGTCATTTCAGAGGATGCATGGGATAGGATCGAGTACGCATTTATATGTGTCCCTACTCCTGAGTGTGAAGAGACCGGGACATTGATGGCTAACACTGCAATGTCTATCGCTTGGGATTTACCTGATTCATGTGTTCCTATCGTTCGCAGTACAGTCGGACCTGACCAAGTAATAAATTTTCCTCCAGAAACAATCTTCATGCCGGAGTTTCTCCGTGAGAAGCATTGGAAAGATGATACGGACGATATTAATATTCCTCTTTATGTGGGTGCGATTACAGAGCCACTAAGACTGTTGCAACATATAAGTAAAGACAAGCATTTTATTCTAGTAGAGCCTGAGCTTGCTTGTATGTTTAAGATTGCGAGGAACTCTGCTCTAGCTATGACTGTGGCTGTTGCAAATGAGTTTGCCGAGGCTTGTGCGGTGACGGGTGTTCGATATAATGATCTAGCTAAACTTCTTGTGAATGATAAAGACTTAGCAAATACACATTGGGATGTACCGGGTCACGATGGCAGTCTAGGATTTGGTGGAAAGTGTTTGCCTAAAGATTTGTCTCATATGGAAACACTTGTGTGGGATGATGAAAATATTTTAGCTCAAGCGTTATATATAAATGAGCAGAGGAGATAATAATTGCCTATTTATTCAATTAGAGATAAAAATACAGGAGAAGTAGAAGACAAGATTATGTCTTGGGCTTCCCTACAAGAATTTCTACAAGCCAATCCGGATTACGAAAGTATTATAACCAAAGCCCCAGGTATCATAGGTGGTACAGGAGATCGCACTAAAATTGATGGTGGCTTTGGTGAAGTGCTTTCTAAAATTGCACACGCCAACCCTAATAGTCAGTTGGCGAACACCCATGGTGCGAAAGATTCAAAGTCCGTTGCGATCAGAGATTCGGTACAGCGGGTAACAAAAAAACTAGGAAGCATTACAGATTAATGACACGCACATATGTAAAAATAACAGATCGTATGGACTCACTGCAGGACATGATGGAAACAAATTTTCATCTAGAAAATCCTGCAGTGGTATCAATGCACATCAATAGTGTATCTAAGTTTTGGAGTTTGCTATCGGAAGAAGATAAAGATTATATACAATGTGCCCAGGATGCAATAGAAGATGGAATCGTCTGGAAAGTCTGAAATAACTTATGTCACCACATACTACAATGAACCCGATCTTTTAGAGTCTGTATTAGAAAACTTTCTATCAGACTATTATTCGGCTATCATCATTGTTGACGATGCATCACAAGAATATCCAGCAGAGCCTATTGTAAGAAAGTATATTGACAAACTCCCTGTCACCCTCCTGAGAGCCAAAGACGATTTGGGGTTCAACTCTCACGGCTGTCGCAACCTAGCGATGCAACATGTAAACACAGAATGGGCTTATCTCACTGATATTGATATATATACCGATGTCAGTGCTTCCCATGACCTACTAGATGCGGTTAAGTGTTCTGAACTCAAACAGTATTTTACCTTCTGGCGTGGCATAAAGCAGGACTATATAGGAAGATGTGAAGAAGGCTGCAATGATTTTTGCATACGAGTCAAAGATTTCTGGGAATCGTATGGATACGATGAGGAATATATGGGCATACATTATGGTGATAAGATGTATCAAGAGAAGCTAAATAGTTACATGGTAAGGACAGTGTTGCCTAATATTATGATTGACAAGCGAGGTTCTAGAAAGAACATAATGACCACTGATGTAGATATTACAACATACGACAATGCAACTGGCACGATGTTGCACCCATACATTTCAAAGGAAACCCTAAAACAGATAAACGACAAAGTAGGTTACAGAAATGAAACCAGAGAACTTTGGAAGACTAAATCCGTAGTAGACTTTGCTTGGGAAAAAATATTTTAAAGGAACCACAATGGATAATTATGAAAAAGATTTGATTCGACTGAGAAAGACAAAAGAGTTTCTTTTAAAAGAACACACCGAATTGTATCAGAACTATGTTAGGGTAATTGCCAACAATGATTTGGTAAATGCAGAGTTAACAGAATCTCTAACGGCTCTCAAAGAACATCAATCGCAGTGGCAAATAAAAGAGCAAGAATATATCGACCGAGCAAATGCATCTGCGGCAGAACAGCTAGAGATGGCAATTCAAATCAAGCACTTGACCCGTGAACTTGGATTGTATGAGAAGGGAAAGAAAAAACCTACGAGAAAACCTGCAACGAAAACGGAAACGCCTGAATGATATGGGTGTTCGGTGACAGTTGGGCAAACGGCTACGGGTTGAAAGAGGGCGAAAAAAGATTTTCAGATTATTTTGATCCTGTCACTAATTTAGGACAAGATGCTTCATCATTAGGTCACACGACCAGTACTGTATTACAGACCGCTAAAGATTTTCGTGAGGGTGATACGATGATTGTTATCACGCCGCCGGACACTAGATGGTATCATATTGGTCCTAGTTATATGACACATAGCATATTCAACGGGCACCCACAACAAGAAAAGGTACTTGAAATTTTTGATTCACCTGAGTGGTACATCTATCATCACTCACTGTTTATCTACACTCTAGTAAATTTAGCAAAAGATAAAGGCATGAAGATTTGTTTGGCACACAACTACGGTAAGCTAGAGATTGCTCCTTGTTTCAAGCAGTTAATTCCCGATAATGTGTTTCTCTCAAAAGACAAGAGTTTGGCACATCACCTACTAGGCAAAGAGGGTTGGCTAAACAATCTAAAGCCCTTCGCAAAAAACAGTATGCCGAAACTTGAGGGAGAATATTTCATACCCGGAGACAATCATCCCAATGAAGCAGGGCATAGATACATTGCAGAACTTTTAATAGACAAACTGAGAGGATTATAAATATACACATGAAGTCACTACGCACATACATTGCAGAAGATGCCCAAGGTAAGAATCTACACCTCGAACATATTGAGGATGATATTTTAAACTTTGGTGTTGATGGTGCCAGAGCCGCTATAAATTTCTTGCGGGCGCTTCGTGATATGCTGGCAGGGTCGTCCAGATCGTCAATAAACATGACGGTAAAATGGGACGGAGCCCCTGCTATTTTTGCAGGCACAGATCCTTCAGACGGCAAATTTTTTGTCGCTAAGAAATCTGTGTTCAACAAGACTCCACTGCTGTATAAGACAGCGAAGGAAATTGATTCTGACCCTAAACTCCCTTCTAGTTTGAAGCCTAAGTTTAAGATAGCACTGGCTGAGTTTAGTAAATTAGGAATCAAAAATGTGTTACAAGGAGACTTGATGTTTACATCAAGCGATTTGTCACCGGAAACGATTGACGGACAACGATACACGACTTTTCAGCCTAATACAATCGTCTATGCAGTCCCTGCAGGCTCGCCACTGGACATCAATATTAAACAAAGCAAGATAGGTATCGTTTGGCATACATCGTATTCTGGGTCTTCTCTTCCCGAAATGAAAGCATCTTTTGGTGCGAACATCAAAGGACTGAGAAAAACAAAATCTGTTTGGATGGATGATGCAACCTACAAAGATGAATCAGGTACAGCAACATTCACGCAAGCAGAAACAGATAAGATTACTGCATTGTTAAGTGCAGTAGGAACCAATCTAAGAAAAGTTAATTCGGCTCAACTTAATAACTTCAATGCACTGCAAGCAAGTTTGTCAGGAAAAATGATAGGTGCGAAATACAAAACCTATAATAATTCTAAGGTCCGCACTAGACAAAAAATAACAAACGCCCCTGCACATGTTGAAGGCTATATGAAATGGGTTGAAGATAAATTCAATTCTGAAATTGATAAGCTCAAAACTGAAAAATCAAAAACTCAGTTAGAAGAGCGCAAGAAAGAAATTCTCAAAGAGTTTGTTAGACTGAAAGGTATGTTAATTGCAGTGACAGAGTTTCAAGCATCCGTAGTAGATGCCAAAGACATCATCGTTAACAAACTAAATAAAGTAAAGCAACTCACGGGAACATTCATTAAGACTGCGAAAGGCTTTGAGGTCACTGCACCAGAAGGCTATGTTGCTATTGATAGAATTTCAGGTAATGCGGTAAAGTTAGTAGATAGAATGGAATTTAGCTATAATAACTTTACAGCCATCAAGGCGTGGGACAAATGACCTATGAAAAAGTTTTGGGCTTGGATAACATCATTTTTTAAACAGGAGTATGAAGTCACTATTTGGTTTGACAAAGCAGAAGACTTCGCCGTTAAGAAACACGCTGTTTCATATCAGATGAAAACAATACAAAAGATCACTGATAAAGAACTCAAGGGTGTAGAGATTAATGGTCACCACTTGCATATTAAATGTATCCAGCCATATGACTTTAGAGTTAGGAAGTTAAAGTGAATCATTTAAAAGAATTAGATATGACTTATTTTCAACACTTAAACCGAGCCTGGAAAGTAGCATTCATTTTAACAGTACATGGGGTTTTGCCATGCGTGTGGGAAAACAAAGCAAGCGAGATATTACACGGAACTAAAGATGGATAAGAAAATAGTATTTGCGTTTGGCAGACTAAACCCTCCTACAGCAGGACACAGTAAACTAATCGATAAGGTTGTGAGTGAAGCGAAGAAGAACAAGGCTGATTCCCTGGTGATAGTAAGTCACTCTCAGGACAAGCATAAGAATCCTCTTACTGCACAACAAAAAATTGATTATCTCAAGCATATTCATCGTGATGTTACTTTTGAAGCATCCAGTCCTGCACATCCTCACTTTATGGCGCATCTAAAAAAGATGGGCCAAGAAGGCTATACACATGTCTTCATGATTGCTGGCTCAGATAGAGTAGTAGAATTTCAACGCCTTGCTGATAGATACAACGGTAAGGATTACAATTTCAAACAAATAAAAGTTGTCTCTGCTGGTGAGAGAGACCCCGATGCAGAAGGGGTAACCGGAATCAGTGGGACTAAAATGAGAGCATTTGCCTCTGAAAACAATTTCAAATCATTTAAGCGTGGGCTACATCCTAGAGCCCAAGAAGCACAAGCAAAGAAACTATTTGATGCTGTGAGAAGTGGTATGCAACTGAAGGAAGGGGAAATGCGATTTTCAACATTTGCAAATTTTTTAAAGGAACAACAATGAACAGAGAAGCAGTATTTGAACAACTAAAAATTGACGAAGGAGTGGAGTACGAAATCTATGAAGATCACCTCGGTTACGCTACCTTTGGAGTCGGTCATCTTATCACAGAGAGTGACGAGGAATTCGGAAGGCCAGTTGGAACTCCAATTGACGAAGAAAGAGTCAGGGCGTGTTTTGAACGAGACCTTGACACTGCCATCTCAGAGTGTGAACATCTATACGGAAAAGGGAGCTTTGGAAACCTACCAGACGAGGTCCAACAGATCCTGGTTAATCTGATGTTCAATATGGGTCGAACAAGACTCAGTAAATTCAAGAAAATGAATGAAGCGATTGAAGCTGGTGATTGGAAAACTGCCGCAGTTGAAGGTCGTGATAGTCGTTGGTACAAGCAAGTTACTAACCGGGCTGAACGGTTGATGTCCAGACTAGAAGCTGTATAAATAATAAAAAAGCTGGGACTTATCTACAATGCAAAAATCTTTTTTAGATTTCATACCCTTGGAAGAAGGTGTCAATGATCCTGGCATCTTCAAAGCTGTCTTTTTGGCTGGCGGTCCAGGTAGTGGTAAGTCCTTTATTGTTGGACAAACTGCACTCACTTCACTCGGCCTGAAGTTAGTAAACTCTGATGATGCTTTTGAGGCTTTGCTTCGTAAAGCAAACATAGAAGCAACTCCTGAGAATATTTTCTCAGATAAGGGACAAACTATCCGTGATAAGGCTAAGAGTTTGACGGGTATTAGGCAAAAAGGCTACCTTGATGGTAGACTAGGTCTTGTCATTGATGGTACCGGCAAAGACTTTGCTAAGATTCAAAAGCAAGTTGTAGAACTGAGAAAACTCGGCTACGAATGTGCTATGGTATTTGTCAATACTGACTTAGAAACTGCGCAAAACAGAAATGCCGCAAGAGCAAGAACGCTTCCAAAGAATGTGGTTGGCTCCATGTGGAACGATGTGCAAAAGAATATCGGTAAGTTTCAGAACTTATTTGGTAGATATATGTTTATCGTTGATAATTCAGACGGTGCTAATTGGCAAGGCGCCACGATGTCCGTGTATAGACGAATAAGTCAATGGGTGAGAGAACCCGCACAATCTCCTGCCGCTAAGAGATGGCTTAAGGGTCAAAAGAAGTCTAGGGGTATAAGAGAAGGCAAAGAACATTCTTGGAAGTCTGAAGGGCATTACACAAAAGACGGCAAAGAGTGGACTGGTCCTCAACATGCACACGATGGTCAAGTGATGACTGGTGAAAAACATACCGATGCTAGTCAGGATCTATATCACTTCAAGGAATTACCTAAGCTCGTACAACAAAAACTTCTTGCTAAGATGAAACTCAAAGAAGATTTGCGAAAGTGGTTCGGCAAAGGCAAGAAAGGTGATTGGGTTAGAGTAGGAACCGACGGTGAAATTAAAGGCGACTGTGCTAGAGAGCCTGGAGAAGGTAAGCCCAAGTGCATGCCTAGATCAAAAGCACACAGTATGGACAAAGACGACCGAGCAACCTCTGCCAGACGAAAGCGTAGAGAAGATCCTGTTGCAGATAGAAAAGGCAAGGGCGGCAAACCTGTCATGGTCAAGACTGATGTAAAAGAAGATTTGCCCTCAATGCAAAAACTATCTAAACTCAAGCCCACAAAATCTTTAGAGCAAAGAAGAGCTACTAAAGCCAGAGAATCAAACAAAAAATTCGATGCAAAAATAGAAGAGAGTTTAATGCCGAACTGGATGCTTGACCCATTAGCAAAAACTATTTATAGAATGCATTACAAGGTTGCCGCTAAACAATTAAAAACGCTTGTTGATAGAAAGAAAAAAGAGCAGGGTGGGAAACTTAGAAAGCATGGCATGGAATATTATGCCGCACAAATTGCCAAAACAGTATCGGATAAGGTAGATGCAAGAACTCTGGCTAAAATGGTATCAGAAGAATACGACACTCAAAAACATGAGTGGGGTACTGATGCAGGCACTGATTATTACTTGAGTCTTACACCAGGTCAGAAAAAGAAAAAGATTGAAGACATCAAGCCCGTTGATACTCCTATCAAAGAGGATTGCGGCTGCGAAGAAGATGAAGATTTCATGAAGTATCTTGACGATGTAGAAACGACAGGATTCAAGCAAGAAGATATTGAAGACATTGAAAAAGAAATCGATGAATTGGATTTTGATGACCTGGTTGATATGGGTCTTTACGATGATGATGAGCTTGAAGAAGTTGAAGTCGAATACTTTGACGATGTTGAGATTACTGAAGAAGAGCAATTGGATGAGGTTCTTTCTATTCAAGGTAGAATGAAGCGTAGGTTCAATGCAAGAAGAAATAGACAAAAGTTAAAAGTTGCTAGAATGCGTAGAAGCAGAATGGCATCTGACCCGAACCGAATTAAAAGAAGAGCGGCTCGCGGCGCAAGAGTTATGATGAAAAACAGACTGGCGAGAGGAAGAGATGTATCTGCAATGCCGCCAGCAGAGAAGGCTAGGATTGAAGCACTGCTGACAAAGTTCCAGCCTCTCGTATCAAAGATGGCACAGAGAATGGTTCCTATGGTTCGTAAGGCAGAAATTGGAAGACTGAAAAAGCGGGGGGGAATGAAACCTCAAGCGTCCAAGAAGTTTAAAGTTAAGGCAGGCGGCAGTGCTTCTAAGTATAAAGCGAAGAAGTTTAAGATTAAAAAGGCAGGCAAGAAATGATTTCGTTTATCGAATACCTAATAGAAGAGGGCATTAAGTCAGGTCACAAGCGACCTACTGATAAAGGTGCTGGTCTGACACAAAAAGGGGTAGACGCTGAGAACCGAAGAACCGGTGGCAATCTAAAGACTGCTGTCACTACACCTCCAAGCAAACTTGACCCTGACAGTAAACCGGCTAAGAGAAGAAAATCTTTCTGTGCCCGTTCAAGAGGTTGGACAGGAGAAAGAGGTAAGGCAGCCCGTAGACGCTGGAACTGCTAACATGTATGAGTACAGAGTCAAGGTCGTTAGAGTAGTAGACGGTGACACAGTTGATGTAGACATCGATTTAGGGTTTGGAGTATGGCTCAAGGATGAGCGAGTCCGTATTATGGGAATTGACACTCCAGAAAGCAGAACAAGAGATAAAGTAGAAAAAGTCTTTGGTCTTGCGGCAAAGAACAAATTAAAATCTCTGCTAGGTAAAACCTCAATACTCAAAACACAAGTAAACAAAAACGGCGAAGACATGAAAGGCAAATTCGGTCGTATCTTAGGTGACTTTGTTACTGAGGATGGCAAAATGGCTACCGATGTCATGATTGAAGCGGGGCATTGTGTAGCATATTTCGGCGGATCGAAGGAAGAAATTAAAGCCAAGCACATGGTGAATCGCTCTAAGCTGATTCGTGAAGGCGTTATAGATATGACAGAAGAAGAAGCTGGATTGGTGTAAATTATGATTATGCGGTTTGACGAGATAAAAGTCTCGCACGAACAAATGTTGAAAGATTATTATGAAGTCGTGAACAAAGTGTTTGGAAATGATGATTGGTCTTCTGATGTATTATCTAGGGGCACCGGGATACAACTTCGAGGGAATGACTTACTTGATTCTATAAATTACAATCAAATGAAAGTTACACCCGCTGATTGGCCTGCGATCATTGAAAAGTATTCTTTTTGGAATGAATCGTGTCCAGAATATACAAAGATGGTGATAGAATCGCTGTCTGAATACATAGGCTTTAACATACATAGAGTTAGATACTTGCAGTTATTGCCTGGGTTAGGGCTTCCAATACATAAAGATGATGGCGTTCGGTATCATTTTCCGCTAATAACAAATCCTAAAGCTGTGTTTGGTACTGTATCTAGTGAAGAAACATTTGAAAATCCGCAAATAGAGCATATTCCTGCAAGCGAACATTTCTATCAGGTAGACACTACAAAACCCCATTTCGTATTTAATGCAGGAAAATCTCCAAGAATCCATTTAGTGATTTCCTAATCTTTATAAATAATATAAAATCATTCTCGGAGAAATTTAAAAATGTCAGATATTGATGCTATCAAAAGAGTGCTATTGGGTGAACGAGATGACCGAATGCGAAAGCTGGACATGCTTGTTCGGCAAGGTATGATGTCTCCTGCACAACTTCCTATGCTACATAGAGGTTTAGAGAAGTTACAGCAAGGTAAAACGCTTAATCCAAACGAAAGGGCTTCTGTTGCTAAAGTCATGGATTCGCTGTTGTATATTGTAACAGGCGATGACACTGTATTTCAGAAAGCGAAAATGCACACACAAAAAACACGCTATCAGACAGAAGAAGCTGAACTCACCGAAGAAGAATTTGAACTTGATATGTTCAGCGAGTCATATA
>Ga0233450_10004627_pt1 | contig 12394 bp, 12 predicted proteins | sample 011ome_30_FD_189956 | JGI IMG/M metagenome (GOLD analysis project Ga0233450, IMG submission 189956) | Coastal salt marsh microbial communities from the Groves Creek Marsh, Skidaway Island, Georgia - 011501CT (spades assembly) | ecosystem: Environmental > Aquatic > Marine > Intertidal zone >... | reverse complement strand
GACTGCCACTTTCTCCGAACCGATTCAAGGTGTCGGCGATTGGACCATCACCATCATGAATTCATGGGCCTCATCCAACGGCGCCTCCTACGAAACGACCCTGACCTTCGACGGCTTGTGCGAAGGACCGCTGAGCGTTCCCGGATGCACCGATGCGGGAGCCTGTAACTACGACGCCACGGCCACGGCCGACGACGGTTCGTGTGAGTACACCACGTGCGCAGGTTGCACCGACAACACGGCATGCAATTACGATCCTGCGGCAACGCTCGACGATGGCACGTGTGACACGGTTTCTTGTTACGGCTGCACCAACTCAGAGGCCTGCAACTACGACGCCACGGCCACGGCCGACGACGGTTCGTGTGAGTACGAAAGCTGCGCATGCCCGGGAGATTTGGACGGTGATGGCCAAGTCGCCGTCACGGACGTTCTGCTCTTCTTGAGTGATTTCGGATGCGTCGACGCACCGTGCGTAGGCGATGCCAATGGCGACGGAAACACGAATGTCGAGGACTTGCTGTTGATGCTGTCGACGTTTGGTGCCATCTGTGAATAGGCGAAGTCAGTAGCGCTTCAGCGGCGCTAAAACCGGAATTCAATCGCACAAAAAAACCGCACCTGTTGGTGCGGCTTGTGCGGTTATTCGGTATCCAAAAAACTAACCCTTACTTCATGGAAACTCACAACCAACTACACTAACCCCAACGAGTCTAAGATTGTTTCGGGACACCTTAAAAAAAATATTCATTCCGGTGGAAGACTGCGGATTCTCCTAAATTGCGAGCACATTCCGAATCACCATGAATCGCTTCCTCTCCCTATTGGCTTGCGCAGCCATATTCAGTGCTTGTGATTATTGCGAAACCAAAGGCACCGTCACCTTCGATAACACCGAACGTCTCTGGTGCAACTGCGAAGTCACCTGGCCAAACGGCGAAGAATATGTCATCGAAGCCGGCCAAAGCCGCACCTATGAGTTCATCCGAGGCACGTACGAATTCGATGCGTATTGCGGAAACGACGCATGGGGCAACACCCTGTGCGGATTGGAAGAAGGCATCATCTCACGCACATTCACCATCGATTGCGAGGACGAGCACGTGATGAATTTGAACTTTTGATGGATTGAAATCTCGGCTCTGGAGACAAAGCGCTTCATCATCATTCAAACATTTGAACAATTATTAAATTGTTTGTATGTTTGCGCTGTGAAAGTCACCACAACCACCCCCACTCAAGCGCAATTGGAGCGTGCGGCCAAGGTTCTCAAAACCATCGCCCACCCCGTCAAGCTGGAGATTTTATCCATTCTCGCGGAAGAAGAACCCATGGATGTGAGTAGCCTGTGTGCCCATGTGGGCATGGGATGTCAGATCTCGATGATGTCACATCACTTGGCCAAAATGAAGGACAATGGCGTGTTGCTTTCCGAAAAACAAGGTAAGCAAGTGTTCTATCGCATTGCCAACCGCAACCTGCTCAACCTGTTCAACTGCATTGAAAATTGCGACGAAGCCTAACGCATCATGGAAATCATTGGTTACCTCATGGCCGTGGTCATCGGCATCTCACTCGGACTCATCGGAGGCGGCGGATCGATATTGGCCGTCCCCGTGCTCGCTTACTTGTTCGCGTTGGATGAAAAAGTCGCAACGGCATATTCGCTTTTCGTGGTGGGCGCTGCGGCGTTGGTAGGCGGGCTTCGCCAAAACCGAAATCAAAACGTCGATTGGCGAACGGCAATCGTATTCGGAATTCCGGCCATTGTCGGCGTTTGGTTGGTGCGGCATTACGTCGTCCCTGCCTTACCAGACGTCCTCTTCACGGCGGGCGATTTCGAATTCACGCGGCGGATGGGCATGTTCGGCCTTTTTTCGATCCTGATGATCTGGGCGGCAGCGTCCATGCTTTCGAACAAAGAGCGCAAAGGCGGCACCGGGGAAGTCGCCTACAACTATCCGCTCATCTTGGCGGAGGGATTGATTGTCGGTGGGGTCACCGGTTTTGTAGGTGCAGGCGGCGGATTTTTAATCATACCCGCCCTCGTGATCTTGGCCAACCTCGAGATTAAAAAAGCCATCGGCACTTCGTTGATGATCATCGCGTTAAAATCGTTGCTGGGATTTTTCCTAGGCGACGCATTGACCACCACCATCCATTGGCCCTTCTTGCTGCAATTCACGGCGCTTGCCGTTGCCGGCATCTTTGCCGGCGTTTACCTCGGCAATTTCATCGATGGTAAAAAACTCAAAAAAGGTTTTGGTTATTTCATCATTCTCATGGCCGGATTCATCTTTACCATGGAATTTCTCATTCAAGGCTAATTCACACGACACAATACCCAATCGATCATGAAAATCGAACAAATCTACACGGGCTGCCTGGCTCAGGGCGCCTACTACATCCATAGCAATGGCGAAGGCGTCATCATCGATCCGCTGCGCGAAGTCTCCTCGTACATCGAGCGAGCCGAGGAAGACGGTGTCAAAATCAAGTACGTGTTGGAAACGCACTTCCATGCGGATTTTGTGAGCGGCCACGTCACACTTGCCGAAAAGACCGGAGCCACCATCGTTTACGGACCCAACGCCAACCCTTCGTTTGAAGCGCACATCGCTACGGACGGAGAAGAACTCCGCGTCGGCGACGTCACGATCAAGGTGCTTCACACGCCCGGCCACACCATGGAAAGCACCACGTATTTGTTGCGCGATGAAAGTGGCAAAGACATCGCCATCTTCACCGGCGATACGCTCTTCCTCGGTGACGTCGGACGACCCGATTTGGCCCAAAAGGCTGCGACCATGACCCAAGAAGAGTTGGCCGGTATTTCTTTCGACAGCTTGCGCACGAAAATCATGCCCCTCGCGGACGATGTCATCGTATATCCCGGACACGGCGCCGGTTCCGCTTGCGGCAAAAACATGATGAAAGAAACGGTCGACACGCTCGGCAACCAGAAAGCCATGAATTATGCGTTGCGCGCCGACATGACACGCGACGAATTCATCGCCGAGGTAACCGACGGCCTGCTGCCGCCTCCCGGCTACTTCCCGCTCAATGTCAAAATGAACAAGGAAGGTTACCGCGACATCGACGAGGTGTTGGACCGGGGGTTGCGCGCACTCTCCCCTGCCGCCTTTGAAGCCGTGGCAAATGAAACGGAGGCCCTCATGCTCGATGTCCGTTCGCCGCAAGAGTTCGCCGCAGCCCACATCCCCAACAGCATCTTCATCGGCATCGACGGCAACTTCGCTCCTTGGGTGGGCGAATTGGTGGTCGACGTCAACACCAACATCATCCTGATCGCGCCCGCCGGCCGAGAGGAGGAAGTGGTGACGCGTTTGTCGCGCGTCGGCTTCGATAACACGTTTGGCTATTTGGAGGGCGGTATCGATGCTTGGAAGGCGGCCGGCAAGGAAGTAGATACCGTACATTCGGTTCCCGCATCGGAGCTCGCTGCTTCGTATGCCGACTTCTCCGACCGAATCTTCGACGTGCGAAAGCCGGGCGAATACCTGAGCGAGCACATCGAAAACGCACACCACACGCCGTTGAGCTCGTTGAACGATCACCTGGCCGAATTCCCTCAGGATGGAGCGTTTTACGTGCATTGCGCGGGCGGCTACCGCTCCATGATTGCGTCCAGCATCTTGAAGTCACGCGGCATCCACAACATCATCGATGTGCAAGGCGGTTGGGGCGCTATCAAAGAAACGAGTTTGCCCAAAACGGACTACGTCTGCCCATCTACGCTCTGAGCGACTGAAAGCAATTCAAACGAAAGCCTCACCTTCATCGGGTGAGGCTTTTTTCGCGCCAATCAAAATCCACCTCTCAATATGAAAAACGCCCGGCCTTTTCGAGACCGAGCGTTCACTTCATTTCGTCGGGGCGGCAGGATTCGAACCTGCGATCTCCTGGTCCCAAACCAGGCGCCGTAACCGGACTAGGCCACGCCCCGAGCGCTGTAAGCGGGGGCAAAGATAGTCCAAATTATTCTGTGTGCAATTTCACCTGAAAGATTCTCCGGGAATCATGCCAATTCAAAGCCGGAACCCTACCCGACGACTTCCAACAAAAAAGCCAGCGCAATACACGCTGGCTTTTTAAAGCGGAGAGACTGGGACTCGAACCCAGGCGACGGTTGCCCGTCGACAGATTAGCAATCTGCTCCGTTACCACTCCGGCACCTCTCCTTCTCCTTGGACACTCGTCCGTCGAAGCGGCGACAAAGTTACGATAAAGCCTTGCCAAAACAACAAAAATGCTTATCTTACAACACTGAAATATTCTGACCGAAACACACTAACCATTTCTTCGATGAAAAAAGTTCTGATTCTCAGCGTGTTTGCTTTCTTCGCTTTTGCTGCGAGTGCGCAATCTGACGCTTCGACTTCTTCAAAGTCGACCACTTCTCAGGTAGCCCAATCCAAAAAAGATGCAGGTTCTTCAACGAAGAATGTAGCCTTAGGAGGTTCTTCCGCTACCGAGAAGAAATCTGACGCCACCTCAAAGTCTACTTGCTCAAAAGACGCCAAGTCATCGAGCAAAGACGGAAAAGCTTCTTGCAGCAAATCACAAGCTGCATGCTGCTCTTCAAAGTCTGCTGACGCAGGCGAGAAGAGTGCTTCTTGCTGCTCAGGCAAATCTGCCGAGAGCTGCTCGAAGGGCAAGAAAGAAGGAGAAGGCTCCAAAAAGGAGTAATTCTCTCGGTTCCGGGAAACCGGTACCATCAACCACCATCGCCGCGCCGAAAGGCGCATCATCTTGCCAGCGACTTGAATAAAGGAAGGCCATCCAAAGGGATGGCCTTCTGTCTTTTTCATTGAATCTTGAACAAGTCCATAGCGTCCAGTTCAGGGATCCATCCTCTGCTTAAAAGGTAAACCGCTCCTCAGCAATGTTGGCAATGTAATCTCCAATGGCAAGTGCGGCTGTAGCAGCGGGAGACGGCGCATTCAGGACATGGATATTTCGGTCGGTATATGATATCCGGAAATCATCGCGGGTGTCGCCATCTTGTGATAACAGGAGCGCACGCACACCTGATCGTCCAGGGCGAAGATCGTCCATGGTCAAATCGGGAATCATCCGTTGCAACGTTTTCAAAAAGAGTCGTTTCGAAAACGCCCTGCGGTATTCGTTGATGCCGAAAGCCATATTTTGGAAGAACAGCTTCCACGTGCCTCCGTATCCAAGGGCCTCCATTGTGTCTTTCAAATCGAAGTCGGTTTTCCCGTATCCTTCGCGTTTAAAAGTAAAAACCGCATTGGGACCGCACTCAATCTCACCGTCCGTCATCCGCGTGAAGTGTACACCTAGAAACGGGAAATCAGGATTCGGCACGGGATAAATCAAATTGCGCACTTTGTGCTTGGCTTGATCGGTCAATTCGTAATAGTCACCGCGGAAGCCGACCACCCGCTCTTTCAAATCCACGCCGTCCTTTCGGGCCAAACGATCTGCTTGCAATCCACCACATACGACGACGTGCTTGGCTCGGAAACCGTCGCGGTTCTTGTTGGTCCGCACCACGGTTTCGTCGCCGTCCCGCTCGAAAGACTCCACCTCCTCCCCCAATCGTAAGGCACTGGACGGTTGAGCAGCGAGGGCCAACTCGACCATCTTGGCCGTGGCGGCGCGGTAATCGATGATGCCCGTACACGGAACCCACAACGCGTCAATGCCTTTGCAATGCGGTTCAATTTCGCGGAGTTGATCGGCGGTGATCCGCTCCAAGCCTTCGATTTCGTTCTGTTGTCCGATGCCGTGGATTTTTTCCAGCATCGGCAGCTCCGACTCCTCCACTGCCACCACCACCTTGCCACACACATCGTGCGGAATGTTGTGTTCCTGCGCAAATCGCACCAACTCACGCCGGCCTTCGACGCAGTTCTTGGCTTTAAGCGAACCCGGCGGATAATACAAGCCCGAGTGAATCACGCCCGAATTGTTTCCGGTTTGATGGTCTGCGAGCCCCTGTTCTTTTTCTACCAACAACATCTTCCGGTCCGGATAGCGCTGTTGCAGTTGGTAAAGCGTCGCCGCGCCGACAATGCCTCCGCCAACGATGATCACATCAAAGTCGGCCTGTACGTCTTTCGGTTCATTCATCGGCACAAAAGTACAACTGGAATTCGGTGAACGTGGCTATCTTGAACCCCATGAATGCACCGGAAACAGCCATTTCAACCAAGCGAATCAAAAACGCTTGGGCCATGTACGATTGGGCCAATAGCGTGTATTCGCTGGTCATCACAACGGCCATTTTTCCCATTTTTTACAATGCATTGACGTCGACCCGGGACGAATCGGGTGCCATCGTCAACGATGTTGTCACCTTCTTTGGAACGCAATTCATCAATACACAACTCTACAGTTATGTATTGGCCGCGAGCTTCATCGTGGTCATCATTGCTTCCCCCTTACTTAGTGGCATGGCGGATGTGTCCGGTAAAAAACTGCAGTTGATGAAGGTATTCTGTTATGTGGGATCAGGGGCCTGCATGACCATGTACTTTTTCGACGAAACGCACCTGGAGTGGAGCATGCTCAGTCTGTTCCTCGCGAACATCGGATTCTGGGGCAGCCTTGGGTTTTACAATGCATTTTTACCTGAAATCGCTCCTCGGGAGGAGCACGATCGCTTGAGTGCAAAAGGGTATGCCTTGGGCTACGTCGGCAGCGTGTTGTTGCTGCTCGTCTGCTTGGGACTCATCATGGGAGTCGGCGGGCACTTGACACCTTGGGCGTTCGTATTGGTGGGCGTTTGGTGGGTAAGCTGGGCGCAGCCGGCTTTTCGGAAGTTGCCATCGAATCCCTACGGAAAAAAAGTCACTCGCGATTTGTTTTCACACGGGTTTCGGGAGTTGCGCAAAGTGGCCTCAGACCTGAAAGGCCAAACAAAACTCGTCCGCTACCTGTGGGCATTTTTCGTTCTTTCCATGGCCCTGCAAACCATCATGTTGATGGCTTCTTCGTTTGGCATCAAAGAAATCAACTTGGCGGATGATCAACTCATCATCGCCATCATCGCGGTGCAATTGCTTTCCATACCCGGGGCGTTTTTCGTGTCTTGGATCAGCAGCAAACTGGGCAACATCCGAACGCTGAAGGGATGCATCCTGGTGTGGGTAGGCGTGTGCATATACGCTTACCAATTTGTGACCAGTGTCAACGGTTTTTTCGTCGCGGCGGGAATCATCGGTTTCATGATGGGCGGTACGCAAAGCCTGAACCGCAGCAGCTACTCAAAAATGCTCCCGGACACCGAAGACCACGCCTCATATTTCAGCTTTTATGAGGTGCTGGAAAAAGGTGGGCTCATCATCGGAATGTTTAGCTGGGGTTACATCGAAGGATTCACCGGTTCCATGCGGTCGAGCATCCTCGCGCTCATCATCTTTTTCGCCATCAGCATTGGCTTCTTGAGCTCCATCCCGAGGCGCCTCGCTATCTAGGCGCGACGTTACTGCTTCGGTAAAAATGCGTGCTCGAGCAGTTCGAATTCCACCCGCCGGTTTTGTTGGCGTCCCACTTCCGTCCCATTGTCTGCCACAGGCGTGCGGCTTCCGTGCCAAGCCAACTTCAACCGGGCCGGGTCCACTCCGCGCTCGCGCAATGCAGCCAGCACGGTTTCGGCGCGTCGCTCACTCAGCAATAAATTGTAAGTTTCCGAACCGATAAAATCCGTGTGTCCGTTGACTTCGACCACCAAAAAACGATTGAGGCGCATTTCCTCCGCCACTCCTTCGAGCTGCTCCCGCCCCTTTTCGGTCAAATCGGCCGAGTCAAAATCAAACAGCACGGCATCCCAGCGCACGTGTTCTTTTTGGTAGACCTGCCAAGGCGGATCGGTGACCCCGGCCTTGATTTCGCGATTGAGGCAACTGCAAGCGTTCGCATCCTCCACTGCATGCACACGCACATCATCGATGTAGACATACGCCCAAGAACTGGCATCCGTGGGTGCATCACGCCGCTCAAGCACACGCAGCTCAGCGGGAGGCAGGAAGTTTCCAATGGTAATGAAGGATTCGCCTCCTTGCGCTTGGAATACGTCGCTCAACTTGGTCCAACTCCAGCGATCGCTCAACATGTGCAGCCGGGGATTTTCAACCTGTGCAGGCAAATTCAGCCGTCCTTCTCCGACTTCACGAATTCCCTGCATCCCGAAATGCACACCCAATCCGTCCGTTATGAGTTTGCCCGCATCAGCGGCACACACCCACCATTCTACGCAAATCCATTCACCCGCTTCCAATGGCCGTTCCAACTCCGCATGCAGATATTCTCGGTATTCCGGTTTCGATGAAGAATACAGCACAATGCCGCTGTACGCATTTCCGTCGAGCGGTTCCTGCAGACCGAACGCATTGCCCGGCACACCCGCACGTGTCCCTGCTGCGCACACATTGAAATGATCCGGCGTTCCCGCATTGGTCTGCTTCCACCCCTGCAACGTCTTCAACTCCGACTGCGTGAAATCATTCGGACACCACTGCTTCTCCTCAAAGCTTCCATTGGACACCAAATTCTGGGCAATCAAATTCCCAGTCAGAAAGAACAGAGCAAAAGAAAACCACCCCCGCTTTCGGCGAAGGTGGTTCCGTAGATGTGAATGCGGATGGATGCGGGGCACCGCGTCGCGCTTATTTAATCAATTCAAAGACGACGCGACGGTTTTTCGCGCGGCTGATGTCAGAGTCGCGGGTACTCGCTGGATCGGTCTCTTCCATGGAGTCCACCACAAAACGGTCTGCGGCAATGCCCAATTCTCCGAATTTATTGACTACCTCCTCGGCTCGTTTGTATCCCAATTCTCGGTAGCGCGGATTGATTTTGCCTTCATTGAATTCATCCGTATCGGTGTGACCGATGACGCGCAACTTCCAAGAAGGGTTGTCCTTCAGGATATCCGCCAAACGTGACAAGGTCATCTCTCCAGCTCCGGTTGCGCGACGCTTCAAAAATGCATAGTAAACGCCCGAACCGGCGACAACCTCTTCTGCCGATGCATCCGGACCTGGTGCTGCTTCACCGAAGACCAAGTCCGTGCGGACCTCGTCTGCTGCGGAACAAGCACACTGTGATTTGGCGTCAATGGGGGTTACCTTCACATTGTCGAGGTAGTAGTAGGCATGTCCGACTTGAGAACCCATCACGCCCGAAGGCTTCTTTACTTTTTCGTCTTCGATGTCCTTATCGGAATGAAATCCGCCAATGATGATGTATTCCTCCTCACCCGTTCCGATAAACGTACCGCAAACCGTTTCCCAACCATCGACGAGTGACATGACTTTATCGGTCTTGTGCATGACGTCGGGAGTTCGAACCAGCAAGCCTGTGTTCCCTTGTTCAATTTTGCGATCGCTGAGAACCGCACCAATTCCGTTTACTGCGTAACGCGACAAATCGCTCAAGCTGATATCGAAAGAAACGCAATAGAGTTGATTTTTCTCGAGCTCTGTTGTCAATTCCACCTCATAGTATGTGCGGGTCATCTTGGGATCCTTTGAATACGCCCGGAGCCCGGCATAACAAACCCCGTCTGCGGCGTCCTGAACACCGTATTGGTTGTTGGGGATGTTCACCTTTTCAGACTTCATGCCTTCGGCATACAAATCCAAAAACGTCTCGGTCGCGCGGAACCAATCTTCCGTGTATTCCTCCAATTCGCCTTGCTTTTTCAGTTTGCGCAAATCCGAATTTTCAAAGCTGCCGTTGGGGACGAGGTTGTCGTCCTGAGCTGTCGCGGGATTCACCCCTAAAACCAACCCCGCAATCAACGCGGCTGATCCAAATTGCTTTATCATGTTCATGCAGTTGTTTTCATTTCAATCCGGTTCATCGGAGCCGCAAGTTAGCGCCCCCCTTTCGGCTGGCAAAATTTCAAGTTTCGGGTTAATGCAAAATTTTGAAGATCGCTTCTTTCAACAAAAATGAATCCGTTGTTGAAGCATTCCCCTGCCCCTTTGATTTTCGATCAGCCTCCCGCAAGTAGCCAAATATCCTGCCAACTTTATCCACGGGATAATGTCGGGCTGCTTCGGCGTATTCCTTCACGGCAAATGGCGCACACCGCAGGGCTTTGGCCGCTCCTGGGCCCGACCGATCTTTCAACCCATGGAAAGCATAGATTTTGCTGAAATAGCTATTGAGTACGGGCATGATCATCGCCACAGGATGATCCTTGGGGTTGGCTGCAAAAAAATCGGTGATGCGGTGCGCTCGAGCTAAATCCTTCGATCCCAACGCGCGTTGCAATTCGAAGACATTGTAATCCTTGCTGATTCCGATGTGCTTTTCGATGTGTTCCGGTCCAATCTCGGTTCCCGCAGGCAATACAATTTGCAACTTCTTGAGTTCATTCGCCACCTTGCGAAGGTCGTTGCCCAAATACTCGGCTAAAATTTGCGCGCCCTGAGCTGAAATCTTCAACCCAGACGCAGCTACATAAGCACTGATCCATTCGGGCAATTTGTAGTCGCGCACCTTTTCACTGAGAAACAAAACACCCGCCCGACTTACCGCTTTGACCGCTTTCAACCGCCCATCGGCCTTTTTGTTTTTGAAGCAAAAAACCAACACCGTCGAACCTACCGGCGCGTTCGCATAAGCTTCCAATTTTTCCATATCCTCCTTCCGACGCCACGCTCCCCAATCTTGAGCCTCGCGCATTAACACCAGCTGGCGCTCTGCCATCATCGGAAAGCGTCGCGAAGCTTCAAGTACTTGGTCGATGTTGGTATCCCGCCCGTACAAAATCGTTTGATTAAAATCCCGCATCGACTCCTCCACAACGGAAGATTCCAATGCTTTGGCGATTTCATCAATGAAGTAAGGTTCCTCCCCGTGTAGCAGGTAGACCGGCTTGAATGAACCAGCCTGAATGTCGCGGATAATCTGGCGATGCGGCATGTGCACGAAGATATCTAATTTTGACTCGATGCCCAGCACTTCTTCACGTGAAACGATACAGCTCGGCGTGAGCACGTTTGACCGACTCAATCTGCCCGCCTTCGCCATGAATTGGCAAGTCTCCAACGATGGCCAAACTACTCAGGTTCACTGCTTGAATCGCAGGCGTTGGGTAACATTGGAGCCGGAAGAATGGGTGCGTCAACACTGGTTGCATCACCTGGCGAGCGATCTGGGCTATCCGCAGGGGTTGATTTCCGTGGAGCACGCTGTCGAGCTGAACGGTATGAAACGATTTGCAGACATCGTGTGCCATGACATTCATGGTCAACCCTTGATGATCCTCGAGTTGAAGCGACCGAATGTGAAATTGAACAAGACCGTGCTCGATCAAGCACTGCGCTATCACCTGGTCATGCAGTCACCATGGGTCGTCATCTCCAATGGCATTCATCACCAAGGATTCCGTTTCACCCATGGAGCATTCCAGGCGCTAAATTCCCTGCCTACGTTTGCCGCATCACAGGATGAGGACAACTGAATTCGCAGAGATGGCGGAGTTGGCCTATTTTCGCACTCAATACGAAATGATTGAACTTTTATGATCATCCAAGAAATCATCGCCATTGCAGGCAAACCCGGGTTGTACCGCATTTTGGTGACCAACCGATCGAATCTTGTTGTCGAATCCATGCTGGACAAAAAGCGCTTGAGCATTCCAGGCACGAGTCGCATCAGCAGCCTCGCAGACATCACGATGTATACGACCGGCGAAGACGTCCTCTTGATGGATGTTTTGAATCGCATGGATGAGCATGTTGAGAAAGGCGATCTTCCGGATGTGAAAGGTGACGCGCAGGCTACGAAAGATTTCGTCGATGCGGTCATTCCTGAATTGGATCACGAGCGCGTCTACAATTCGGACTTGAAAAAATTGGTCCAGTGGTTCAGCATCTTACGTGAAAACAACGCTTTCCCGCTGGAGCATGATGCACAGGACGAGGAGGCTCCTGCAGAAGAGGCTGTAACCGCAGAGGCAGAAGCAGAAGCAGAAGCACCAAAAGCTAAGGCAAAGAAAGCAGCCGCAAAGAAGCCTGCAGCAAAGAAGCCTGCAGCCAAGAAGCCTGCAGCCAAGAAAACTGCAGCGAAGAAAACTGCAGCGAAATAAGCTCGATTCATGCAAAACATTTCTGTCATCGGAGCTGGAACCATGGGCAACGGGATTGCACATGTTTTTGCCCAATCGGGATTCCAAGTAACCCTTATTGATGTCCAATCAGAGGCTTTGGACCGGGCCCTTCAAACCATTGACCGGAATTTGGATCGACTGATCAAAAAGGAAAAAATCACTGAATCGGATAAAGCTGCGACCCTCGGCCGCATTGCCACCAACACGGACATTGCAAGTGGTGTGGCCCAAGCTGATTTGGTGGTGGAAGCGGCGACCGAACGCACCGATTTAAAGCTG
>Ga0233450_10004608_pt1 | contig 12422 bp, 9 predicted proteins | sample 011ome_30_FD_189956 | JGI IMG/M metagenome (GOLD analysis project Ga0233450, IMG submission 189956) | Coastal salt marsh microbial communities from the Groves Creek Marsh, Skidaway Island, Georgia - 011501CT (spades assembly) | ecosystem: Environmental > Aquatic > Marine > Intertidal zone > Salt... | reverse complement strand
AGCTGCCCGATTTACCGACAGTCGCTGTGCAAACACAGGACACGCCGTCCAATTTACCGACGGTCACTGTGGAAGCGGAGGACAAGCTGCCCGATTTACCGACGGTAGCTGTGCAAACACAGGACAAGCTGCCCGATTTACCGACGGTAGCTGTGCAAACACAGGACAAGCCGCCCGATTTACCGACGGTAGCTGTGCAAACACAGGACAAGCTGCCCGATTTACCGACGGTAGCTGTGCAAACACAGGACAAGCCGTCCAATTTACCGACGGTCATTGTGGCGCCAGAGCCCAAGGCGAATATCGTCGAAGCGCCAAAGCAGAATTCTTCTTCAAAGTCGGGCAAATCCGATGTCACCGCGACACCCACGCCGGCAACGAGGCTGAGATTAGATTCACCACAAGCGCCTTCATCACAAGCGCCGAAGTCATGCAATCATTGCGGCGACACGTCGTCGTCGGTGTGGAAGAAAGGCCCTTCGATTAAACCAACGTTGTGCGTGGCGTGTCGAGACTACCTCGATAAGCGATGGACTTTGCCAAAGTTGTCGAGGAAATCGAGGAACAATACGCCCATTCAGAATAATATCAGGTCGCCGCACGTCGTCCACTCGCCGCGCCAGCACGCCGCGCCGACAGATCCGAGCGTTCAGCGTGCACCAAAGACAAAGGAAGACTCATTGTCTCCCGATGTGAAAGACGTGCCAAAGACAAAACATGGCAGACTTTCGCTCGCACATGTTTTGGCCGATGATTTAGACGTCTCCGATGCCGATGATTCACCGGTGCCAAAAGGTAAAATACGTCTCGAGTGGATGCGCGAAGACGGGGAGATTAAATCTATGAAATGGGGCACCGAGGCCTGGAAGCCTTTGAGTAAAGCTGACTCGCCGCGGGAAACCACAGTTCGTCCAAAGATTGCAGAGGCGTGCGTCCAGCGACTCTCTCCCGACCCATCGACGACGTTCGGTGGCCCTTCAACGAGTGGCATGAAACGCAAACGTCCCATTGAAGGCGCTACGGCTGCAGACACGCGGGTGATTGAAGCGTCAAAGTCCAAAGAGACGGCGCCCGTGACCAACGATACGATTTTTGCCTTTGAGAGCGAAGACGACGAGCAAGACGATGACGACGACGGAGAAGAAGAAGAAGACGCTGAGAATCCGACGAGCGAATCGTCTGACATTGACGCCGTCGCGCCGCAGTCAAAGAAATCACCCTTGGCCGCGCTCGACGCCTTGGGCGACGACGACGACGACGAAGAGCGGTGGGTGAACAGATTCGCCAATCTCCACTCACCAACCAAGCGTCCACGCACATGAAACATGAAAACACACTCTAGCAACACATAGCAAACATTTGTCATTCTATTCGACGAGAATACAGTTAACTTTTTAGCCGACGCCCCCTCACAGTTGAGCGCACGACCATCCGCTCGCGCGCACACACGCGCATAATGGATGACGTTATACTCACCACACAGCGCGTCAATGCGCTGTGTATCACCATCAATCGCCCGGCGTCGTTGAACGCGCTGAATGCCGCGTGCGTTGACGCCCTTCGCGCGCGCCTCGCCGACGCCTTGCACAATCCTTCCATCACCACCGTCATCATTCGCGGCGCTGGTGACCGCGCGTTCTGTGCTGGTGGTGATGTCCGAGCCATTCACGCGTTGCTCATTGCCGGCGAACTCGCGCGAGCGACGGAGTTTTTCACGCGCGAATTCATGCTCAACGCCGAGCTCGCGGCGTTTGCTGAAACCAAACCCACCGTAGCGCTATGGAACGGCGTCGTCATGGGTGGTGGCGCGGGCGTGAGTTGTTATTGTAAAATTCGTGTCGCCACTGAGCGCACGGTGTTCGCCATGCCAGAGTGTGCGATCGGGCTATGGCCCGACGTTGGCGCGGGGTGGTTTTTGCACCGGGACGTCGGCCACGCGTTCGCGGTGTACCTCAGCCTCACCGGTGCGCGCGTGCGCGGGATTGAGGCGAAAATAGTAGGCTTGGCGACGCATTATATAGAGCTCGAGACGTGGGAGCGCGACGTGCAAGGGGAGATTGAAGTTTTAGGGGGTGCATGCGACGCGCGCGACGTCGCGGATGTCATTCGGCGCCGCGAGTCGACGGTTGACGCGACCGCAGTGAGCTACGCCGTGAGCGACGAAGGGCGCGAGGCGATCGAGGACGTGTTCGGTGATGACCAATTAAAATCAGTGGATGATATTTTGTGCGCGATTGATGCGCGCGAGGCTAATGCGGGATCGGATGTTGAGCGAGCGTTTTGGGACGCGTCGAGCGCCGCCATGCGGAAAGGGTCCCCGACGAGCTTAGCGGTGTCTTTAGAGCTCATGCGCCGCGCCCGTGGGCAATCTTTAGAGTGGTGCTTAGGCACAGATAATGTGCTCATTCGAAAGTTCTTAGCTGGGGAGGACTTTAGGCGCGGTGTCGATGCGATGTTAATAAAAAAGACGGGCGTGCCGCCGGCGAATGGGTGGGGCGCGGTGGCGCCGCGCGTCGTCGAAGATTACTTTTCAGGCGCTCCCGACTCAAAGTTATGAGCATAGTTGTCGTGTTTGTGGTTGTGATTGTAGTTGTTTGTGATTATGATTGTTGTAAATTATATACGATAATGGATGTTGAAATTACAGAAATTAGACGCTCGCCTTTTGACTTGCGCGCGAAGCCCATTGCAACGAAGCCTCGTGCACGGCGTCCACGCCTGGCGTTGACTTTAAGCTATTCGCCGCCGCGCGCACCGCCTCACGCTTGGCTTCCAATTCCTCAATCATTTCCTGCGCCGTACGTTCTAACGCCGCCGCTTCTTCGCGTAAAACTTCCGCCTCTTTTCGTTTCGCTTCGGCGCGCGTATTCCTCGCCACTTCATCCGGCGACCGTCCCGAATACACCACTCTCGATGCATTCGCCGCAACATCTAAATCTGTCACCCCGCGTTCGGCGCACAACGCATCAATTGCATTCAGCCGCGCTTCAACGGCTTCTTCGACGCAAATCGCATCGAATTCCTCCTCGGCGTTGTCGTACACGTTGCGCAACAACTTGGCGTACAAATCAAACAACGGTTCATGATGCGCGGGATTTAACCCCGGAAACGCACGAATAAACTCCTACGACGTCGATAAAACACCAAAGCAATAAGAACATAATCCACACCGGTCACGCACGCGCGCACGCGACGCGCTCGAGCAATGTATACAACGTAAATCTCGCGAGCCAGGGGAACCAACCGACGCGAGCGCGCAAACGCGCGCAACGTCCCCCAAGCTCCCACGCACCTGTGCAGTCGGCGGCTCCACGCACGCCTTCAACGCATTCACAAACGATCGTTTCAACTCTACGAACCGCAGACCACCCGTCGCAGGCTGCGGTGCGGCATCATCGACATCCATGCCGTGGTCTGTAGACATTTTTGAATTCAATCCAGTCAACAAATCGCGAGCTCACGCGCTCGACGATGCGTCTCACGAGCGTGCGCGCGCGCGGTGCGATAGAATTCGATGCGTGTTCTTCACCTCTGCGCGAATCGCGTCGAGAGATTGGACGTCGAATGGTACGCGGCGGCGAATGACGTGCACGTGCGAGCTGTCACCGCACTGCGCGGCGCGCCATGGATTACATTCTGCGCCCGACAGGCGTGGCGTTCGCGCACACCCACGCGGTGTGGCACGTCACACACGACCCATGCATTCGTGGCGTCGTCTACGCGTCCTCTGCCGATGGATCCACGCACGTGTGCGCGCGAAAGAACGCTGAATCGACGTCCGAATCATCATCGTGGAGCCCACCGACGGTGCTTGAGCGCGCGCACGATCGCGCGGTGCGCTGCGTCGCCGTCTCTCCGTGCGGGCGAATGCTCGCCAGCGCATCGTTTGACGGCACGTGCGCGGTGTACGTGCGGGCGTCGCCGCAGCACGCGTGGCGGAGGGCGTGCGCGCTCGAGGGTCACGAATCCGAGGTGAAGCGCTGCGCGTGGTCCCCGAGCGGTTCCTTGCTCGCCACGTGCGGGCGCGACCGAACGGTGTGGGTGTGGGAAGCGCACGGGGAAGAAGAGTTTGAGTGCGTCGCAGCGCTGCATGGGCACGGAGGGGATGTGAAGTGCGTGACGTGGCATCCGAGCGAGGATGTGCTCGTGAGCGCGAGCTACGACGAAAGCGTTCGCGTGTGGCGCGAAGACGAGGACGGGGATGATTGGTCATGCGCGCAGGTATTGGGTGGAGAGAGTGGTGATGGGGGTGAAGGGCATAGAGGGACGGTGTGGCGCGCGAGCTTTGAGCCGAGACGTCGAATGGATGGCGGCGCGGGCGCTCGATGCGTGAGCTGTAGCGGCGACGGCGAATTCGTGGTGTGGAATGGGTCGGGATTTTGTAACACTGAGCTCGCGTTTGGCGTGAGATTCCAGTGTGGGCACGATCAGGCGGTATTGAGCTGCGATTGGGGGGCGAATGGATTCATCGCCGCGGGTGGTGGGGATAATTCGGTGCGCGTGTACGGTGAAGGCGCCGACGGCGTCTGGCGTCAGGTGGCGTGCATAGAGAATGCGCACGATGATGACGTGAATCACGTCGAGTGGTCACCGCACGATCCGATGGAGTTGATTTCTTCCAGCGATGATGGAAGTGTGAAGACGTGGATGTTCGCCGTAGCGTAGAAGACACATTCTTTCAATTATTATAGTTCGGTTTCATGTCACATTCAGCACAATATAGTCAGTAGTGAACGCCTACGCACCAGCGTGGCATCCGCCTTGGATGAATCGCACATTCGAGCATGTTGCGAAGCATGAATTTGAATACGTCAGTCCGTTCTCGCCGCACACTGGATCGTATTGTAAGATGCACGCTGAAGCACAAGTGAACCTGGTGCCAAATTTCTCCTCTTCGACGCGACAGGCGCCGGGAACGACGGCGTTAGCGCGACCCGCTGCGGCACCTAAAAGCGCTTTTTCGAACGCACAGTTCGCCCAGCACGCGTTCGCGTATGTTCCAGAATACAAGCACACTGGTTCGAACGCATCTTCGACGCAACGGTCTCGACATTGCACCAACGCGGCGCTCTCGACATCCAATTCCACGCTTTCAGGAATGAAACTCATCGGAGGTAAACGCGTCGTTCCTTCCGGCAACAATCGCGCGCCATCCGTGCGAGCGACGAATCGATTCGCGTTGAATAACGTCACGAGACTTAGGAATTTAAAGAGCGTAGACATGTCTCGAAATGAAGTCCTCGGTGGGGCAAACTCGGCCGCAAAGAAATCGCCTCGGCTCTACGAACGTTACGCCGACACTGGCATTCTATTCACTTTGCTATTCATCACTATCGCTATTCAATACTCTCGCACACTTCTCTCATAAAATTTGCACTCGCAAACCTATCACCAAAGTGCATGTCGTACCAATGATTCACGGCGACCGTAAACCCGCGCTGCCGAACGCGGTGGAACCACATGGATGGCAAATACAACGTCTCCCCGGCGCGCACCTCAACCTCATATGCCGGCGGCGGCGACGTCCCAGCGAACGCGGCGTACGTCATGCGCTCTTCCCCGCCTTCATACACGGGATGGTTATGGCTGTCGACGTCAACAACGCTCCATGAGACGCGCGGCTCGGCGAGAGACGCGCAGCGAACGCGCCATCGAGGTTTCGGCTCGTCGTCTACAATCTCAAATTTCGCCGGCACGCACGGCGTGTATCGCATCATCGCGTAATCGCACGGCGGGCGCAGGGTAAATATTTTCACCCCAGTCACGACGGTGTAGAAATTCTCATAGTAATCCTTATGATACGCCGTATGTGAGCCATCATTTCCAATCCATAGATTGACGGCGTCTGGCTGCGCGCCCGCGAACGCCTCCGTAGCAAACGCAGGTGCCTCGCCAACATCCTCTTCGTACATCGCGCGCAGCGCCGGGTCGGTACGTAAATTATCATTCTGCATCGACGCGTACGCGCGATAATGTGGGATTCTCTCATCTACCGCTACTCCGTTCTCGAGCGAGCGAAGAAAATCATCCACGTCGACATCCGCCGCGCGCGGCTCCACAAACAACCATGTCCCCTCACCGCCGCCGTCGTCGTCTCCGCCATCGAACACGACATCGACATCGTCATCCAAACCAACGACGCGTGTGCCCGTGTAATACACCGCGGCGTCGCCTCGCCCGCGCGGCGCGACGTTGACCCGGATGACGCTCGAGCCGCTCGCGCGCGCGCGCTCCGCCACCTTGTCCACGCTCGACCACGCCGCGTGCGCGCGCCAATCATCCGTCGCGTGCGCGCACACGAAAGGCATATTTTTCGCGAGATATTCCGTGGCGAACGCGAGCGCGCTCGGAGGCGTCGCGAGTCGAGGCACGTCGCGCGGCGCACAGGCTCTGACATCAACCATCGCCTTGAGCGCCGCGGCTTCGACGTCATCGCGCGTCGTCATCGAGCAACGCACCGAACGCGAGGTTTGGCGTCGAGCTCCGCGCGCGCGCGCGGTGAGGCGTCGACGGGGGGCGATCGCGGCGCGGTGTGTCGTGATGAGCTGTCGAAAACCGTTACGACGACACAAACCGCCGCACGAGCTCCAACGCCGCGCGCGTCATCCTTCGTCGCGCGCGCCGCACGACGACCGTAGAAGAGAGCATTACAACGCACGGATTCGATATGTCGACGCACGCGAGGCGTCCCGCGGTGTCGTCGCGCGCCGCGTCGGCGGTCAACCATCGTCATGGCGCAGAGGGGGAAGAGCTCATCGATCGAAACCACGCCACACCCACGCGCGGTGCCGCCGCGCGCGCAGTCAAAGGGGAGAAATCGCATCACGCTATATTTTCTGACGTCACGGGCGCGTTCGATGACGAATGGTCGGCGTGGGCGATGAAGGGGACGCCGAAAGTGCAACACGCGCCCGCGCGTCGGGCGCCGGACAGCGCTCGCGCGTATCACGGCGCCGGCTCACCGAGTAAAATGAAGTATACTTCGCCGTTGACGCGCGCAAAGAATGGAGAATTTATCGATGCGATTGATGATGCAATTGATGCGGCGATTGGGGCGACGGTGTCATCGATGTCGGTCGTGGGCTCGTGGCTCGGAGACGTGATACATTCGGCGGGAAGTAAAAAGAATGACGACGACGACGACAGGTATTCGTCCGTCGCGCGGCGTCAAGTGATTCGAGATAAGGAGAATATTGGTATGATGACGCCGCCGGGCGTAAAGTCGTTCGGGGCACCGCAGGCGAGCAATGCGATGGACATTGAGAGAGAATTGGCGGAGACGCGGGCCGAGTTGGCGGGGGCTCGAGCGCGCGAGCGCGACATGGCGACCAAGTTTGAGTCTTTAAAGAAGCAAAACTTGGCGTTACAAAAGCGGCAAGTTGCGCGAGAGAATAAGCATGACGAGGCGAACGAAACTATGACGTTAGTGGAGCAACTCAAGGCGCAAGTTGAGGCGTTAATGGGCGAAAAGGCGCAAATGGCGCGCGACATCAACGCGTTGACTCGGGAAAATAAAGACATGCGCACGTTTATGGTGTGTAACGGATTGATCGCGAACGACGACGAAGAAGAAGAAGAAGAAGAAGAATTCGATAATGATGAGGACAACCTCAATTCCATCACTGATGAAGGCGACATGTCCACAGCTTCGAGTGATATCGACGCGCTCTCGACAATGGACAGAGAATCTCTCGAACGCGAAATCGCCGAGTTGGAAGCATCCTTGAGCGCCGCATCGTCGCCTTAAAGATGTGTTTCGACTATTGACTTGTATTATTATTATTATCATCATGATTTGTACTGTACTACTGTTACTTAAACGCGATCCTCGTCTTCATCCGCGAAATCCAACGAGACATCTACAGAGCCATTACCGAGCGCGCGCAAATCCAACGGCATCATATCTTGTTCAAACGACGCCGCCACGTCGCAATCTTCATCATCGCAAGGACTCATGAACTCCGGACCGGCGATTTTTAACGCCAAGTCCACCGTGAGCGGCGTGAGCGCCATAGATAAGATGACGACGACGACGAGGAGCTCGTCGAGGCCCATCGGGAAGAGCGACCCAGTCGATCCCGACGTCGCCTGGCCGAAAATAACAAACGCAAACTCGCCACCTTGGCTTAAGAACGCCCCGGCCACGAGAGCTTCGCGCCAAGTTAAGCCAACTGCAGGTCCGAGCGCGGTGACCACGGCTGTCTTACTCGCCATGAGCGTCAATGTCATGACGAGCACGACGGGCCACAAGTGAAGCGCGAGAGGTAAATCAATCGTGGTCCCGATGGTGACAAAGAAGAGCGACAAAAATAATCCCTTGAACGCTTGGAGCTCGCGAATGATGGTGTGCGAGTACACTGTATCGGCAAGGACGATACCGGCCAAAAATGCGCCGAGTGAATCTGAAAAACCAATGGCGCTCGTGGCAAAGCTAAAGCCAAAGAGCACCAATAACGACATGGCGACAAAGACGTCGTTGCCGCAGTCAGCTTTGGAGATGGCTTTATATCCACTCACGGCGATAAATCGACCAGCGAATGCCAAGAATCCAAGGTCGAGTAATGACGTCGCCCCACCTGCGGCGAGAAGCGGAACGTCTACGGCGTCGCCACCTTTGCCGATGGATTGTAAAACTGGGAGCAAAATGATAAACGGCACCACGGCCAAATCTTGAAACAACAATACACCCAAAGACGCGGTACCAAACTTCGTGGTGAGCATTTTACGATCGGCCAAGAGCTGCAATCCAAATGCTGATGACGACAGCGAAAGTGCGAAACCAATCACCACAGCTTCCAACACGGACGACACTTGTAACATTTCGTCGTTACCAGGTTGAATGTACTCCAACACCGCCGTTCCGATGGCTGATCCTGCGGGTAAAAGCGCCGCGGCAAACGCCAGATTCACAAACAATACTTGCGTAAAACCTAATCCAAACGCATACTTGGCCAACGACGTCAAGCGCTTCACCGAAAGCTCCAAACCCATCTCAAATAATAGAAATTGAATCCCGAGCTCACAAAATTGATCGACCTCTTGATTTTCGACAAAAAGCCCGAACCGATTAAGCAGCAATCCTATTCCTAAGAATCCAAGCACCGGACTCAACGCAAGTTTCTTAAATAACGGCACGATGACCACCACCGACGCGAGCAACAGCCCGATGTCGATATCCACAGATTTCAACACCTTGGTCCATTCCTTTTCATCCAAGAGCGCACCGGCGCCCGCTTCCCGTCGCGTAGCGTCGACAATCGATTCCACAAACAATCCAGGGTCCTCCACCGCCTCGACAAGCTTGCCCGTGGGTAACGCCGTCTCTTCGCGCGCACCGTTGAGTAGTCCCATCATCTCTTGTCCCAACTCCACCCCGCGTTTGACAAACGACAACGGCGTCACGCCGTTCCCATCCGTAATCCTCGGCGACACCATCTCGAAACTTCTCGCCGTCTGATCACCTAAAATTGCCGGAAATTTTACATGCACTGCATCTATAACCGCATGCGCATCGCTGAATGATGGAAAGTGAGCCGACGCGTACGACGCTGCGTCGCTCGCGAAGGTGACCAACTCAATCCCCCCGAACGCGTGTATCACGTGCGAATCTCCTCTCGCGCGCCCTCGAACGCGCCCTCGCGTCTCAAAACTATGTTTCCCATCGCTCTCGCGCCACACATTCGCCGCACCACGCCTGGTTGATGCGTGCTTTGAAGATAATGCACGCGCGGCGACGCTCGAGCCTGCGCAGGCGATCACCATCGTTCGAGCTCAACGCGCGTTCTCTCGCTCTCTCGCCCCGCGCACACCACGAGTGATGCGTAAGAACCAATCAACGCACGTCGCGTGAGCTTTCCCGCGCTTTGGTCGGCGCGTCGCGATCGATGGCGCGTCGAGCTGTCGCGGTCGTCGACGTCGACGGCGGCCACAACCCTTCGGATACATAAATATCAAACTCGGACACTCGGATCATAATATACTCATCAAACATCGGTATCGTGTTTTGAGTGGTGTTCGTTGCGTCCGCGTCAGCTTCTCGCCGCACAACTGGACACGCGCGCTTCATCGCCGTCGCATCGACCGCGCGCGCGCGAACGCCACAGCGCGCGCGACGACATCGCGTTCTATCGCACTCGCTCGTCTTTCTCGCCAATTCTCGTCGTTCGCGCGCACAGCGACGCTCGGGACACCATGAGCTCGGACGACGCCGGTTCGGACAGCGACGACTACACGACGTGTCCGCTAGAAACGCTGCTCGACCCGGAGCTCACCGGGGTGGTGACGAAGTCATCCGTCATCGCGTTGCTCGAGGCGCAATCGGCGTCGGAGCTCGCGAGGACGTCGAATTTGTGCACGTGCGCGAAGACGTGCAAGTTTCGCAAGTACGTCGACTGCGACGAGTTGTGGTGGCCTCGATGCGCGGCGGCTTGGTACGAGCCCGGGCAGGCGCCTGCGTGTCCTGGGAAAGCGCCAAAGGATAAGAAGAGCTGGAAGAATGCGTACTTGGCGCTGAAACCTGAGGATGGGCCATCGGTGGAGGATGTGCGACGACGCGAAGCCAAGGTGGCCAAGCGGCTGGCGATGCTCGAAAAGTGGGCCGAGGAGAATAAAGCGGGTGGAGGTGCGATGCGTGGACGTGCATTGGGTGGTGGTGAGGTCGTGGCACCGGTTGGAGAGGATAAGGATGCGATGCGGGAGTTTTACAAGACGGTGCGATCGAAACCAAAGGGGAAGTCTGCGCAGCGCTCGCACGCGCCGGTGTTTGGCGCGGATTGAAAACGACAACGTACAAAATGGGATACATTCTTTACGCGCATTTTTTAAACTCTTGTGTACCATTCCTTGTAACGATCACTTTCATCACTTTCACAAAATTCGCTGCTATTCTGGCTGAAGACGTCGAAGACGTTGGGAAAAAGCCGCAAACGCATCCGAGACGTCGACGTCGTTCGCCGACGACTCCAAGCTCACACGACCAAACAAGCACGTCAAGTCATCAGATTCGTCGTCGTCATCGGGCATAACTCGAAGTGAATCTATTCCGAGATCTTTTGACGTCGTGGTGACCACTTGCATGATCTTACTCTTCACTTCGACGGACAACTGAGCCTCGTGGGTGGCGAATTTCTCCATCAATCGTCGCAGGACGCCAGAAACCATATCGAGAAACATGGCATCCATGGCGTCGTCAGATTCATGCTTTTTCACCAACATACTGCACGTGAGAGAGAGCCATTCACTGTTAACACACGTTTCCACGCCCGCTGGATCGTCGGCAATTAACATAAAGTACGCGGCGAAGAAACGTATGAGGGATTCTTGGCACATTATGAGATGCGGTTCAGCTTCACGCGAGGTGCATCCCAAACTTTCCATAACGTTACTCACCCATTCCCCCGTAAACTTTCCATTGAACAGATTTGGTAGTAGTCTTTCGACGCGTTGTGCTTCGAGTAATGGATTCTCCGCAATGTGGCAGCTCACGCAACGCAAGAGGCCGATGACGAGAAATGGATCCAGCGAATGCCATTCCACGTCGTCTTCAAGCACAGACAAAATCGACCGAAATACATCCTCCAACGTCTCCAATGTTTTCCCTAATTCAGTGGCACTTATTCTACCCATAGCATCGTTTAGTTCAAACTGCTCATCGTCAACGAGCGTGGCGATGTCGGACACGGCATCGATGAGCGTTTCATACAAACACAGCGACGTCGACGCGTCCCGCTTTGCGGCTTGCATGATTTCTTCACGATTAGGGTTGCTCTCGTGCTCTCCGTTCAATAACTCATGCAGAGCTACGTTGATTTCCACTCGGGTGAGTTGCGTGACGAGCGCGAGAAAACTCGGGACTTTCTTTTGCGCGCCGCCGCTCACGGCGCCGGCGAGCACGACGGGTGGCGGCGTGAGCTTCTCCGCCGTAAGCCATTTCGCACCCGAATACGTCGCCACAGCTGATACGAGCGCCATGGCCATGAATCGCACCTCTCGTGGAGTTCGAGAACTTAACACAATCCATAAACCCGACAAGCAATCGTTCTGCCACGGCGCGTTGGCGGATTCCGGTTGCGGTAAATCCACCCCTGGAGGCGCTTCCAGTCCACCCAAAAACGCCTCATAAAATAACGTGTAGAGCAATGATAACACGCGTAATTGCACGTCCTCGCCTACTGCATTGTGTAACACCGCGCACAGCGCTGGGATGCACACCGCCGCCGCGCGTACGGCGTCATCTAACACCTCTGTGAGCGCAAACGTCAAATCAATAATTCCAACCGCCGCGCTCGCCAACGGCTGTTCGCCTTTACTCCGCACCAGCGCCCCAATCGCAGCTTCAAACGCGCCATCAACGAGTTGAAATCCTCCTCGACCTTTGCTCACGTTTGCATTCACCTTGGCGAGCGAAAATGCGAATACGCACG
>Ga0233450_10004602_pt1 | contig 12432 bp, 9 predicted proteins | sample 011ome_30_FD_189956 | JGI IMG/M metagenome (GOLD analysis project Ga0233450, IMG submission 189956) | Coastal salt marsh microbial communities from the Groves Creek Marsh, Skidaway Island, Georgia - 011501CT (spades assembly) | ecosystem: Environmental > Aquatic > Marine > Intertidal zone > Salt... | reverse complement strand
GCAACAAGGTTGATGTGTGGCAATTCGGCATCCAAACATATATCTGATGTCAGCAACCCACAGGCCTCCGAAAGGCGCATGCCGGTATCGCTAATAAGAGCAATCAACCATCTTGGTTCATCATTCAACTGCCTACATTCACTCTGAATAGTTAGTAGTACATCAGTTGGGATGGGTAAGCGTTGCGTTTTGGCTTCATCGTCTGGAATGAATGTGCCGCTGAACACGTTATTGATGGATAGGCCCTGTTCTCGAATGGCGAGATTGATCACCGCTCGCACAGATGAAAACACTCGCTTTACTGATGATGAAGACATACCACGATCGAACAGGAAATCCCTAAACCTGCCAGCATCTGATATTTCAATTGCCGCCAAATCATCGTGGCCTAAACAATCTGTCAGGTAACGCATGCTTCGCTCTGAAGACTCGAAGAACAGCTTTGTCTTTCCATTGCCTTTTAAGCGGTGATAGAGCGCCAGCGCTTCGGCTATAGAAAAGCTTTTGGAACTGATGGTCGTCTTAGCATCTTGCACCACCCTCAGGCCAAGCTCTCTTGAATAGATCATTTCCATCCGCAAACTGTCCCAATATCGCTCAAGCCTATCGGATAATGCAGCAGCAGATTTGGCTGCTTTTGATTCTGATTTTGTTCGGAGTGATACTTCAATTTTACGCTTTTTAAAGCGATGCTGAAGGTCAGATGGAATTGATCGAGAGAAGTAAAAAGTTTCGTTTCTTTTGTAAAAGTATACCGGCAACCTTACCCACACCATAGGACATCAAACTCCTGTTCCAGAACGTTAATCGTTTGGAAACAGTCACTTGAGTCGCGGTCCACGGACCTTGGAACTTGGAGAATGGCGCGCTCGGGAAGATTCGAACTCCCGACCCCCAGATTCGTAGTCTGGTGCTCTCTTGTTTCACCCAGTATCAAATGCATCCAAAAGTGCTGCATATATGCACCAAATTCAATTAGTTATAAACATTATCGGTGTCTTGTGGTATCATGTTGTTTCAGCTAATCAACATGATTTTGGTACCTCAAAAGTACCTCGGACACGCTATGAAGTTAACAAATCAAACCATCTCAAGCTCCTCTAGCGATAATAGTAAACGCCCACTGCGCGATGGCCGTGGACTTGAGCTTCGAACCTCACAAAGTGGCCATAGAAGTTGGTCTTTGCTCTATTGGTTTGCTGGCAAAAAATATCGATACACAATAGGTTCTTATCCAGCGGTCACCTTAAAGCATGCAAGGCAAATTGCCGATGGTCTCCGTGCGCAGCTAGCTGATGGAACTAACCCGCAACTAATCAAAAAGGCTGCAACGGCTGAAGCTGATTTGACGATTAGCTATTGTTACGAAGATTTTTTAGTACGTCATTTGCGAGCAAAACTGAAGTCTTGGCGAGAGTATGATAGGGCCATGCGGAAGGACTTCCTCGCACGGTTTGAGAAGCGCCCAATCACTGCAGTGAACAAAAACGACCTAATTAAAATGCTAGATCAGATAAAAGGCCGAGGTGCATCAATCCATGCCAACCGTGTTCTTCAGTATGTGAAGCGGTTTTTCGGTTGGTGTGTCGAAATGGATTACATCGATGCCAACCCTGCTCACACGATACCCAAGCCATCAAAGGAGGCCGTCAGAGACCATGTATTGAGTCTGGATGAGCTTCAAAAAATTTATGTATCAGCCGATGGACTTGGAAAGGTACACGCTGTCTTTGTAAAATTATTGATTTTGACAGGCCATAGGCGGAGTGAGCTTTCAAACTTAAAATGGCAAGAGATTGAAGATGGTTTGTTGAGACTATCTGCTGAGCGTAGCAAGAACAGCCGTCCAATCGTTACACCACTAACCGAACGAATGTCAGGATTGCTTGGTGAGCTAGCGCGTGGCGACGGAGAGTTCGTCTTCTCAACTACAGGTGGCGCGCGACCAATATCAGGTTTTTCAAAAATGAAGAAACAACTTGATGAGGTTTGTGAGATAACTGATTGGCGTCTTCACGACTTTCGCCGCAGTCTGGCAACTACCCTTGAGGAGCTCGATTTTGATCGTTTTTCAGTGAAGTGTGTTCTTAACCACACGGATACAAGCGTAACTGCTGTCTACGATCGATCACTCCATGTCCGTCGTAAATTAAAGGCGCTGATGGCATGGGAAAGTAACCTGTTTGATCGTGACAATATCGTTCTCCTGCGACAAACCAAATGACCTATGCATGATTAAAAATTTGGTTTCAATTTGTGCGTTGTTATACGCACAAGGTGATTGATAAAATCCGACATTCAACAAATTTCTGGGATAAATTGATGGTAAGAATCTTATCTTGCAAGCAAGCATGTGAACTCTTGGGAATTAGCCGTACGACCCTTTATCGAAATACTAACAGCGGACTGATTAGAATGGTGAGGGTTTCAAAGGGCAGAGTTGGCTGGTCTATTGATGAGATAGAACGATTTATCGCCAGCCAAACAGTAAACCTGTCATAACGGTTGATCCGTAGCAAATATGCACATGAATTGTCTGATGTAGTAAGTTTCACTTAAGCAAGAGTGACTCCAATAAAGTGCAGCCTGCAAGCCTACTAAAATGATACGCATGTATGAAAGTGCTCAGGAGAATCTTTCATTCCACAGAGCGACAGAGTTATATCCTTACTGTTCGAATCCTACCGATTGTCGCTCTGGTGGAATCAGCTCTGAAGCCAAATATAATTTTTTGTTGGTGTTCGATGATCTCTGGTGGATGTCCTGAGGAAGCCTTCAGTCTTTCAAGCTTGGTGAGTTTTGGACGCACTTAGCCTTCCGCAGGCTAAGTCGTGAAATGATCTCCGGAGCCATATCCGTCGGTCGCTTCAGCTGGCAAAAGCGTCACCTCTTAGTGAGGTTGGGGGTGGTTGAGCGATCTCCCCATTACGCGCCGTCTCTTAACGCAGGAACACTGACTAGCTTTGCCAGCAACAATCAGCTACCCGCAGGTTGTGGTTTTTCACAGAGCCTGCTCATAAAGCCTTTAGGCATTCGCCCGAGTTAGCAATTTTCTCAGCTGAGGTCTTCGCCACACCAAACGCCATATTGCTATGCGCGCCTTCTTGGCTACCATCTACAGCCATTTATGTTGATCAATATACCCTGCCACTAGTTGATCGCGAAACGCACAAAATGACACTTTCACTTCTTTTCTGAAATTTTTTTGAAGTGCCTTTTTGTGAAAAAATATCAGTACCACATGAGTGCGGTGACAAGGCTCGAGATTTTTGCCCCCCCCGGCCATATTTATCCAAAGTGTATGTTTTTTATCTCATAATAATACTAAGGTTTTATCGTGAGTGATCACTAGAGAAAATAAGCAGGGTGGCTGAGATAAACTTTGATGTAATGCCCAATGGAGCAAAAGCGGACATCCCCCAATCGCCGGCTATACGTTTCTTAGACAACCTAATGCTTGGACTTTTATTGGTGCTTGGCGTCTTGGAAACCGGCATAATTAAGATGGATGAGGCCACACTTGATGCCTCGGTGCCAGCGAATCCAACCCTTTTAGACAAATATGACTGTGTAAATCCAAACCGCATCAGTGGCTGGATACGTTAAAAGCCATCGCGTTTAGAAACTTTGATTTCCAATGTTGCTGGACGGGTTTCGCTTTCAACAACCTCAATTGCTCTTGTTAGAGCCGCCTCTAAATTGGCGGCATCATCAATCGCATTAGCCCAGCCCCCACTCGCCATTGCAATCGTGGTAAACTCGGGTGTCGGTCGTAAATCTGTTAGAACGGGATTGTCGTTTTGAGCTGCAGCTCCATTCGGGTACATATTGTGTGCCGCACGACGGGTTGCATTCCAGCTGTGGTTGTTCATCACAATCACCAAAATCGGCAAGCCCAGGGAAGCCATCACCTGATTGCAAGCAACAGGATTCGCGAAGATGTATGAACCATCACCAACGCAGGCGATCACGCGTTTCTTTGGAGCAGCCAATTTGGCACCGATTGCAGCCGGGACACCCCAGCCAAGACCACCGGAATAGGGCGGCGTGAACCATTGATTTGCTTGTTGTGGTCTTGCGAGGTCAGGTGAGGGCCCCAGTTCAGAAAAAACTAATGTCTTATCGTCCATATAGGGGGCAAGCGCGGCCGCTACTTGATCAGGTTTTATTGCACCATGCTCTTGAAAACCTTTTGTCGTTGCCGCCAGCATTTCGATTCTAGTCTGTTTTAGGTTTTGCAGACTTGGATTCGTTTCGAAGCCGATTTGGCTGAGATGATTAGCCAGTAGATCGAGAGTCAGATATGGTGCACCAGCAATATATTGGCTTGCAGAAAAACTTCGCATAGGCAAATTGGTGAACAGCGGGTCTTCGCCAATGTGGGCTATATGGCAGTCTGCCCTTGGCGCAGAAAAATGGGGAATCCACGGTACCGGACTGTCTACGATTATTATGCAGTCCGCCTTATCTAGAAGGTCTTTAGTCTGATAACCAAGATGGTTTGGATGATCTGATGCCAGGCTATTCCTGATAAAAAACGGTTCAATTATGCCAATAGGACGAGCCGCACAAAGCCTTTCGATAGCGGCGCCAACACGGCCAGCAGGGTCGCCACGCTGACATATCAAAAGCGGGAATTTTGCTGTAGAAATCTTTTTGGCAAGCTCATCAATAGCTGCTACGTCGGGGAGGTGTGGCCGTTGTTGCGGCGGTAGTGGATGATGGGTATCATGCCCCCCGGCAATGGTTTCGGCCAACGGTTCACGCGGAAGGCCCAAAAACACTGGTCCCAGTGGCTCGGAAAGTGCAATCGAAACAGCTCGGTCAACCGCATCAATGATCTGTTCGCCGTAGCGGAGTTCATAATCCCACTTCACCACATCGCGCAGCATACCGGCCTGATCGCGCATTTCCTGGCCGTATTGAATAGGTGTCATACGTGCACCTGGCCGTTGATATTCAGTAATAGGGGTGCGTCCGGCAAACAACAGGATTGGAATATTGTCACTTTGCGCATTTATCAGCCCCATAATTGCGTTTGCCAGTCCGACATTCACATGAACCATCACGGCCTGCGGCTGACCCGACACAAGGTAAGCTCCATGAGCCATCCCAACAGCAACGGTTTCATGTGTAATTGTAAGTGGCGTTGGCCAGCGGGATAGTTGTTCTGTATCAGCGCCTTCATAAGCTTCTATCAAGGGTGCAAAATCAGTCCCCGAATTTGCAAAAAGATAGCTGACACCGTGTTGGCCAAGCCGTGTTAGAAATCCCTGAGCGGCGGTCGTAGTGGCACTGGTCATGTACGATTCCTATATGACAAGCCAAAACATATACCAAAGATTAGCATGCTAACGAGGTATGCCTCCAGCCGGTCATCCAGACTAATCATGACATAGAAGATGACACCAGCATTTGCGGTAAGGATCAGCCGCATCAATGTGCTGACTTTGTTAACCAACGTGCCTGATAAACCAGCATTTGCGTTAAAGATCATCAGGCTCGTGGCGGCAAATAGTTCGGCAGTTCCAATCCAGGTTTGACCGGCTGTACCAATTAGAAAGTCTGATCGAAATACGAAAATAAATGGGATTAGATAGGCCACCCAGGCGTACCGCATTGATACCATCGCAACCTCCAGTGGCTTTTCTCCCGCAAGGCTAGCGGCGGCGAATGAAGCTATAGCGATAGGCGGTGTGATCATCGACATCATGCCGAAATATAGTACAAACATATGCGCTGATAATACTGGCACGCCAAATTCGATTAAACTGGGCACGACTAGCGCCGCCAAAAGAACGTAGACTGCCATCGTAGGCATTCCCATGCCTAAAATAATACTGATCAATGCTGCTAGGATTAGAAGCGCAACGAGCTGCCCACCGGCGAGGTTTACAATTATGAGGGTAAGGTTAAAAACCAGACCTGTTGCGTTCAACACGCCGATGACAAAGCCGGCGGCGGCGACGATGATAATGATTTCAATTGAGGTTTCGCCAGCCTTTTGAAATGCTGTTATCAAGCGTCCAAGCCTTAGTGGTTTATCTGAATACCCTCTCCAAAACCCGAGGACAATCGTCGTTAAGCTTGCACTTAGAGCTGCGAGTTGAGGCGACTGATTTAAGCCAAACATCAAACCGATGAGTACGACAAATGGAATAATGAAATGCCAGCCATCTTTTATAATCTGATTTGCCGGCAGACGTTCTTCCTCAGGTACAGCTTTCACATTATAGCGAATGGCATCAGCATCTGACTGCATGAAAACCGCCAAAAAGAAAAAGAATGCGGGTAAAATGGCAGCAACAGCAATTGTAGGGTATGGAACACGCGATAGCTCTGACATTAAAAATGCCGCGGCACCCATCACGGGAGGCATAAATTGTCCGCCTGTTGAAGCCACTGCTTCGGTGGCCGCGGCAATACGACCTTTAAGACCGGCGTGTTTCATCATCGGGATTGAAATCACCCCGGTTGATGCCACATTTGACACCGCGCTTCCCGAGATCATGCCAAACAGGGCAGATGAAATAACCGCAATTTTAGCGGCCCCACCTCTGAAACCGCCCATCATGGAGATTGCCAGATCTGTAAAAAACTGCCCGCCGCCATTGGCAAATAGAACACTGCCAAAAATGATAAATGGAATCACCACTGTAACACCGATGGTTAGCGGGACACCAACCATCGATGTGGTGTCCAGCGCTAAATGGGGCATTAAATCCATCAACACCCAAGGTCTCGCAGTAAAGGGTTGTGGTAGCAAATCACCAAAAAGCCCATAAGCTATAAAGGCTGTAACAATAGCAAAAAGCATCATCCCAACCTGACGGTATAGTGCTAGCAAAACCACAGGCACCATGAGAAGCCCAAGGGCGAATGATTCTTTTGGATGATAAAACATCTCTTCGGACAAAATGCGGTATCGTATTGCCGCAAATAAAAATGTGCCGATGCAGATGATTCCAACAGTTAAAGAAAACGGCCGCACCCGACGTGGCAATTCATCAATTTTGAAAAAGCTAATGGCAAGGCACAGTCCAAGAATACACAGGGTAAATTCCTGCGTGAGTAGTGCTACTCCAAACAAGGCTCGAGGTGCATCGGCAACCCATGCTATTACGAGTACGGTCAGGGTTAATGAAAGCAATTTCCGCAGCTTTATCAGACCGTCATATGCAGAGTTTTCTGGCTCGCCAGAGGCTGCTGAAGATGTTTCGGTTTGCTGTCCCATGGACTAATCCACCTTAACCGGGATGCACGAGCTTTGAATTAGAAAGGTCGATACAGAAGCCAACGCCAGGCAACTGGATCGACCAAAATTAAATGTTGGTGGTTAGGCGCCTTCGGGCGTGTTTACTGGGCCCATAGTCCACTTGCCTTATAGTATTTCTCGGCTCCAGGATGAAATGGCATGTTTACGTTCTTGCTCATCTTTGAAGGCTCTAACCCGCCAAAACTGGCATAATTTTTTGCAAGCTCTTCCCGGTTTTTAGCCATCGCCTCAACTAGATCATAAACCGACTGGTCTGAAACATGAGTACCGGCATAGAGAATATAGTCATATGCCATCAGATTTGTTGGGCCCTCAACGCCAGTTTTGTGACTCGCTGGTTGGGCTTTTTGAACATAAGTTTGCGGCATTACCTTTTGCATCCGCGCAACAGACTCTGCATCATCATTGATGGACAAGAACCTAATTCCTCCAACGGCGGCATTAACCGCATTGACTTTACCTGCCCCCACTGCAAAGAAGCCAACGTCAGTGCGCCCAGCAGCAAAGTCATCAGCATTTGAAATGATGCCTGCTGTCGGAACTGGTGACATCTCGTCCATTGAAATGCCTGCATTTGCCATAACCGCTTTGGTGAGTGCACCAATAATTTTTTGGCTTGTATAGTCTGATGAAATTCGCATACCTCGTATGTCGTTCACAGACTTGGCTGGATTGTCTTTTTTTACAAAAAATCCAACTTCAAAGGGGTAAATGACGGCTACAATACGGAGATTTTCATTTGGTCGACCATCAAATGCTCCTTTGCCTTTGACTGCCGAAGTAACCTCTAGAATGTTTGCTAAGCCGAAGTCAGCTTTGCCAGAGTTTACCAGTGGAACTACCTTGCCGGTGCCCCCAAATGGCTGAACGGTAAATTGATCACCGGTTTTCTCAGATCCAACCTTAGCTAGTGCGGCGCCAATACCATAGGTTGCTGAGCCCTGACCTGACGTCCCGATCGCATACGATGCGGCCATAGCTGAACTGCCGAAAGCCATTGAGGTCATGAGGGCAGCTACATAAAAGAACCGTGGTTTCATCTTTTCCTCCCGATAGGTATTATTAGCTTGTAAGTTAACTACGATCCCAACCTTGGTGAAAGGTCCAATTTTGATTTTTTGAACTAAATTTTACGCATTTAAAGGGAGAGCGGCGATCCGTGGGTTTGTGCGCCTTTACAATTTGTTCGAACGATACCATTTTCTCTGATAGATCGTCTAAACTCCGCAACACAGTTCGCTAAGGCCTTTAATGAAAAATTCTCAATCATTTGACGCTGAAATTATAATCGCTGGCGGCGGCCCCGTAGGGTTTGGTCTGGCGATAGATCTGGCGTTACGCGGTGTGTCGGTCTTTCTCATAGAGCGACGGAAAGCTATTCAACCAATTCCAAAGGGGCAGAACCTTACACAGCGCACAGGTGAGCATTTTATGCGCTGGGGCATTACGAAGGCAATCCAGGATGCTAGCCCCATCCCGCGCGATTTTGGGAATGCAGGGATGACAGCTTACGGCACTTTACTCTCGGGATATCATCATGATTGGTTCAATCGTTCCAGCGTTGCAGCTTTTTACGCTGCGGAAAATGAGCGACTACCGCAGTACACTACCGAAGAAATTTTACGCGACCGGGCAGCAGAAATTCCCAACATAACCATTAAGACTGGTTGGAGTTTCATATCTTACAGTGAATTTGAAGGTGGTGTTAAGGTTGAAATCGAGGAAACTGAGGGATCAAAAAAGAAAACTCTAACTGCGAAATACCTTGTTGGCACCGATGGTGCCAATTCGGCAGTTCGAGCTGCGGCTGGAATTACCCAGACAACGGATGGGCATCGGCGACGTATGGCTCTATTAGTTTTCCAATCAACTCAATTGGACGAAATTTTAAAAGACTTTGGCGGAAAGACCATCTTTAATGCACTAAGTAAGGAAATGAGAGGATATTGGCAGTTTCTGGGACGAGTCGACTTGCAAGGAAACTGGTTTTTCCACGCGCCTGTACCACCTGAAACTGAGGTTGATGCATTTGATTTTAAGGAGCTGCTTTATGGCGCGGTTGGCAAAAGTTTTGAGGTTGATTTCGACCATGTTGGGCTTTGGGATTTGCGCATCAGCGTTGCCGACAATTATCGAAATGGTCGGGTATTTATTGCTGGTGATGCGGCCCATTCGCACCCTCCGTATGGCGGCTATGGTGTAAATACCGGATTTGAAGATGCGCGTAATCTCAGTTGGAAGCTAGCGGCCCAAATTGCCGGCTGGGCGGGCGATAATCTTCTCGAAAGTTACAGCGCCGAGCGCAAGCCTATCTTTGAGTCAACACGAGATGACTTTATCGTACGCATGATCAACCAGGATGCCGAAATGGTTTCCAGATTTGATCCGGATATCGATCGAGAAGCCTTTGAGGCTTATTGGCATAAAAGAGCCACAGGAGAAGATATTGATGTCACTCAATTCTTACCCAATGTGTCGGGGTCACCGATAGTTTTTGGGTCAGAGGGCGGTGTCAGCAGCGCATGCGGTACGCACAAACATGCAGTAGAAGCGGGTTTTCACCTATCACCTCAAAAGATTTCAGATGACCGAAGCATCTTTAGCTTGTTGGGTGGGCAATTGCTTGGTGATAAGTTTAGTTTAATTCTAATTGATCAGCCCGATGATGTGACTAGCGCGTTCAAAAAAGCCGCAAATGAACTACAGGTGCCTCTGGCTATAATTGAGTGTGAAATGAACGCAGGGCTAGCGTTGTGGGAAAAGCGCATCATTCTTGTTAGACCAGATGAATTTGTCGCTTTTGCCAGTGATACCATTGTTCAAGATAGCAAAAACGAAAATGTTCGATACATATTGAAAAAAGCCGTGGGTCACAATGTTTAGCTAGCACTTAATTCCATTTTTGCTCGCTATATCGGCTCCTTTACGCAGGCTCCTCAACTTCTTCCACGTGACGTCAGGATCAATTTTCCCGTAGCCCGCAAATGTGCCAAACCCGCAATCTGTGCTACCAATTACTCGTTCTTTACCAACGATGTCAATAAAGCGCTCCAATCTTTGAGCTACGAGCATTGGGTTTTCTATATAATTAGAGCATGTGTCGATAACCCCAGGAGCAAGAATTTTATTATCTGGAATAATGGCGTCTCTCCAGACGGTCCACTCATGTTCGTGGCACGGATTTGCGCTTTCAAACAAAATAGTGTTTGGCCTAGCCTTTAGCACAATCTTGATTATTTTTTCGAGTGGAATGTCATGATCATGCGGGCCCTCGTAATTACCCCAGCAAAGGTGCATTCGCATGCGGTCAGCTGGCAAACCTTCTGTGGCAGCATTCAGAGCTTCAACATTTGATGCAGCAATTTTGAGAAATTCCCTCTCAGATAGATCCTGAAACCCTGTATGCGCTGACATTGCTAAGTCTGGGCAATCAAATTGGATCAAAAAGCCGGCATTTAAGATGGCCTCATATTCAGATCTCATCGCCAATACTAAATCTGCCAAATAGGCTTCATGATTTTTGTAGTGCTTGTTGACTTGAAAGGCAGTTATAAGGCCAGGTGAGGCTGCATTCATGAACGCGGAAGGTCGATTTTGTTGCCGATTTAAAGCATTTTCAAAACGCCTGATGTCGTCAAGTGCTGGTTGAAGATTTACGAGTTTCACTTTATCGATGCACGAGGCTCTCGTGAACTCTTGGCTGCCCATGATATGACTTAATTTTTTTGCCAGATCTGGATGGGCAGCTAAATCTTTTGCAGGTCGTCTCTCGATGTGACCACCAAAACCACTGAGTCTTTCTTGGATGTATGTTGAATAACCAATTTTTCCAAGTTCACCATCCGAAATTATTGTGACGCCGTTATCAACCTGCTTCTGGACAGCAGCATTTATTGCCGACTGGACTGTTTCTTCAAATTCAACTTGATCAAAGTTGTCACCTTTGTCTTTTGAGATGAGCAAAGATGATAGTTTGAGACCGCGAGGAAGGCTGCCAACGTGTGTAGTAGGTATTGTCATCCCGAATTCTCAGCTCACTGAATTATTTAATGGTTAATATACCACGTCTTTCAGTGAAGTAGCACTTGTTGTTATCCATTATGAAGCGATCAAAATATTGTCCAATGACAGGTTGAGGTAATTTGTGGGTCGCAGTTGCATGCTTTGATGATTGTTCGCCAACATACAGCTGTACCGTGCACGTAGAGTGGGCTTTAAATTCACTTTCCACTTCAACAATTATGTTAGTAATAATGTGTTGCGTACGTGCGTTGGGCCTAGATTGAAAGCTTTCAAGTATTTTTTGTCTTCCTTTGATTATCTCGTCTGGAGCCGTTGGTCTTGTAAATGTTGCATCTTCTGTGAATGTATCTGCAAGACTGGCCCAATCTCCCAAGTCGTTTAACTTCCCATAAAGCAGAACCAATCTCTGGCACTTGTGTTCAATTAAAATTTCATTGACAGGATCAATCATTCTTACCTCACCTAAAGTGGCCGTGAATTAAATACTGATGCCTGTAGCTCGGAAAGCCAAACCATTTATCTTGCTTGGTTGCGTGGCAATTGTTCCCGCCATGCTGCTCTTTAGTTATTGGAATGGTCACTATCCGTTTCGAGACGAAGATACTGGTGACGATATTTTCAGCAGCACAGCTAGATTCCTATTAGCAGCAGCGGTTATAGCAGCTTTTTTTGGATTGATGTTGGGCGGTGGGGAATGCCGTAGCAGATACTGCTAGCCCATCGTTAGCGAGCCTTGATCCAAAGAACAAAAAATATGATAGTCAATAGCGGTTGCAGTAAAACAAATAGTATCAGATTCCAGGCTTCATAGGAGATATCCGAGGCAGCGGCTAACCAGTGAATCGCACGCACACAGATCATAAAAAAGTTCACTGACTAATGCTTCCATACGAATTGATTGCTATTTAATTTGGTGAAAATTGTGATCAACCACCGACAATTAAACGGTACCTTAGCGGTACCTTATCGTGGATTAAAAACTAGATAGAACTGTTAAGTTATTGAAAGAATGGCGCGCTCGGGAAGATTCGAACTCCCGACCCCCAGATTCGTAGTCTGGTGCTCTATCCAGCTGAGCTACGAGCGCGTCTTTGGCGATTTGCAAAAAAGGCGGTGCTTTGCAGCAGCGCATT
>Ga0233450_10004590_pt1 | contig 12452 bp, 8 predicted proteins | sample 011ome_30_FD_189956 | JGI IMG/M metagenome (GOLD analysis project Ga0233450, IMG submission 189956) | Coastal salt marsh microbial communities from the Groves Creek Marsh, Skidaway Island, Georgia - 011501CT (spades assembly) | ecosystem: Environmental > Aquatic > Marine > Intertidal zone > Salt... | reverse complement strand
TGCTGAGAATCTAAAAGGACAAGGTTTAGGAGATTTAAACGTTGAAGCAATGGCTAAAGGATTGCAGGATATTTTGAACGATTCAGAATTGGCAATTAGTAAAGAAGAAGTAGGACCTTTGTTGAATGAGTACATGGGACAAATGCAAGCTGAAAAAGCAAAAGAAGCTACCAAAGAAGGAACAGCTTATTTAGAGAAAAACAGTAAACGTAAAGAGGTTACAACGCTTCCTAGTGGATTGCAATATGAGGTGTTATCTTCAGGTTCAGGTGCAACACCTGGTTTGAATGATAAAGTAACTACGCATTATACAGGGACACTTTTGGACGGAACGGTATTCGATAGTTCTGTTGAAAGAGGTCAGCCGGCATCTTTTCCAGTTAGTGGAGTAATTAAAGGATGGACAGAAGCTTTACAATTAATGAAGGAAGGAGATAAATGGAAATTGTATATCCCTTATGATCTGGCTTATGGAGAAAGAGGTGCTGGAGCGCAAATAGGACCATATGCTACATTGATATTTGAAATTGAATTAATTTCAGTAGATAAATAAATATGAAGAATCTTTGGATGTTGGCAATAGGGTCATTAGTAATGGTTGGTTGCACGGAAACAGAATCAGTAGAATCAAATATTTCTGAAGCATCTTTAGCATTAGAAACAAAGCTAGATTCAGTAAGTTATGGTATAGGAGTAAACATCGCTGAGAATTTAAAAGGACAAGGTTTAGGAGATTTAAACGTGGAGGCAATGACTAAAGGATTGCAGGATGTTTTGAATGATTCAGAATTGGTAATTAGTCAAGAAGAAGCAGGTCCTTTATTGAATGAATACATGGGGCAAATGCAAGCTGAAAAAGCAAAGGAAGCTGCCAAAGAAGGAACGGCTTATTTAGAGAAAAACAGTAAGCGTAAAGAAGTAACAACGCTTCCTAGTGGATTGCAATATGAGGTGTTATCTTCAGGTTCAGGTGCAACACCTGGTTTGAATGATAAGGTAACTACACATTACACTGGAACGCTATTAGACGGAACGGTATTCGATAGTTCTGTTGAAAGAGGTCAGCCGGCATCTTTTCCAGTTAGTGGAGTTATTAAAGGTTGGACTGAGGCTTTACAACTAATGAAAGAAGGTGATAAATGGAAACTGTATATCCCTTATGATTTGGCTTATGGAGAAAGAGGTGCTGGAGCCCAAATAGGACCATATGCTACTTTGATTTTTGAAATTGAATTAATTTCAGTAGATAAATAGAGTATGAAGAATCTTTGGATATTGGCCATAGGGTCATTTGTAATGACGGGTTGTATTGAAAATAATTCTTCCAATGCTGCTGAGGCAGAACACAAGGAAGTTGTCTCTACAAGTAATGAGATCAAAAATCCTCCAAGGGTTGAAAGCCCTGCTGCTGTAAATTTGAGAGAAGGTGAAGCATTTTTAACTGAGAACGGAAAGAAAGAAGGAGTTGTCACTTTAGAAAGTGGAATGCAATATAAGGTGTTAATACCTGGATCTGGTGACATTCCGGTTGCAACGGATAAAGTGAATGTTCATTATCATGGGACGTTGATCGATGGGACTGTTTTTGATAGTTCTGTAGAAAGAGGGTCTCCGGCTTCATTTGGTGTAACCCAAGTTATTCAAGGATGGATTGATGCTTTGCAATTGATGAAAACGGGATCTAAATGGATATTATATATTCCTTCAGGTTTAGCTTATGGAAAAAGAGGTAGTGGTGAAAAAATAGGGCCAAATGCTACTTTGATTTTTGAGGTTGAATTATTGTCGATTAATAGCTAGTAATTGTTTTGATAAAAAAAAGCCGAATCATTTGATTCGGCTTTTTTTTGCTTAAATATTCTTAGTGTTATAAATATGTCTGGATAACGGTAATGCATTAACGCATTAAATGAATGTGGCCTTCTTTAACTATCTCTTCATCAAACCAGTCTAATGCACGTGCTTTAAATACGTAGATATCATTGTTTTGAAGTACTCCGTTGTAAAACCCATCCCATCCAATACTAGTATCAGTTGTAACAAATATAAGCTCACCCCATCTATTGTAAATTTCAAATTCGTACAATTCTTTTATACCCCAAGTTTCTAAGTATATGATATCATTTATGCCATCTCCATTAGGAGTAAAGGTTGTAGGTACTTCTAATAATGTTTCAGGAATAATTTCAATATTAAAGATATAAAGAGCATTGGAGCATCCATAAATATCTGTAGCACTTAAATAATAAGTTACATTTTGGAGCACTGGATCAACCAAGGGGTTGCTACATTGCGTGCAGCTCAAACCATCTTCTGGCTCCCATGTGAAAATTACAGTATTATCTGGATAGTCGACAGGCAAGTTAAGCGTCTCTCCAACTACAATAAGCGTATCAAATGCATTACCGGTAATGCTAGAATATATAAAGACAAAAGCAGAATCTTCAGAGGTGCAATTTGTTGTTATATCTTCAACAGATACATAAAAATATTGATCTTCTGTTAATGCAACGGTTGCAGTGGTTTCGCTATTAGGCGAAACAACGTCGGCAATTGGTTCCCATGAATATGTATAATTCGGGTTTTGGATTCCCGCTTGTGCTGCCACAATTGCTGTTTCAGAAGAACAAATAGTATCCCCCAGAAGGTTTAAAATAGGATCTGCCGCAACAATTACTTGTTTTGTTATAGTGTCTTTACACCCTAGGACAGAGTTTTCAACAAACAAAGTAATATCGAATGTATCGGCAACGGAATAGGTATAGTCGAAATTTGTGGATGAGGTTGACGTTCCGCTATCACCTAAAGTCCATGAATAGGTATCTGAGAGTGTCGAATTATTTGTTAAAGTTAAAGTTTCACCTATACACAAAACTGTATCAATTCCATCATTCCTAATGAAATCCGCTCTTACTTCATGGATAAAAATATCAACTGTAGCTATTGCTGGACAAGAAGTGTTAATGCCATAAGCTGTTAATGAAGCAAACGTTTGTCCGGAAGGAGGTAAGAAATTATAGGTGTGCGTAATCGGGCTAAAAGGGATAGTATCGGTTACAACAACACCGTCTCCAAAATCCCATGATAAAAAATCAACTTCCGAATAATTATCTATTGTAAAAGTAATAGCTTCTCCTTTACAGATATTGTTATTGTCTATGATAATGCTCGCTTGTGGCCCTATAACATATATAGGATAAATAGAGGTGTCGGTACATCCATAACTTGTAGAAACAACTAATTCAATGTCGTAAGACCCAGAAGAGAAAAAGGTTGAGGGACTTTGCGCATTGTCAATTGGTCCTCCCGTTCCAAAATCCCATTGGTATGCTAATGCAGGTCCAAAAGTAAAAGAAGTGTCTGTAAAGTTTACCTGTTGATTAGGGCATACCGCAGCTAACGTATCAATATTGGAGTAGAATCCTGCAATTGGATAGTCTTGCACATTAACTGTAAAACTTGATGAATCTGAACAACCCGTTGCTATTTCTGTATAGGATAAAACAACATTATATGTTCCGGACAGCACATATTCATTTGAATCGTTTTGGGCGGAAGAAGTATTTCCATCATCAAAATCCCAATTAAAGAGTAGGCTGGAGCCTTGACTTGTAAAATCTGTAGCAGTGAAATCAATATTTTCACCTACACATACATTGGCAGGGCTTGGGCTTACTCCAATAATACTTGTTGGCTCATAAACAGTAAGGTTGAGTTGAGACGTTTGGATGCAGCCCGTAATGTCGGTTGTGGTTAGCGTCACGGGAATAGTATTTCCCGCGGAAACCGAATAAATATTTGTGGGGTGCTGAACAGTTGAAGTATTTCCATCTCCAAAATCCCAATTCCAATTTGTTATCACGGTATCTGCTACTGTAGAATCTCCAAAAGTTAATGTAGAAGGAATACATATGCTCGTATCGCTAACAGAAAAGTTTGAAATACCGCTAAAAACTTTAATTTCTTCAATAAGCGTGTCAACACAACCATTAATATCTTCTACAACTAATCCGATTGTCTGTAAATCTGTAGTGTTAAAAACAATTGATTCTGTTGGAGAACTACCCGTTAAGGGACGTAAAGTAGTGTCGCTAAAAAACCAGGTATAGCCTCTATTACAAAATTCGTTAACATCTGTAGATGGCGTAGCGTCATAATCATAGGATATTCCTCCGCAAAGCAATGTGTCTGTTGCAAAGTTTGCTTGAATAGTTCTTATATGAACAGTAACAGAATCTTTAGAATCTGGACAGCCCGAAGTTGCACTAGAAGCTGTTAAAACAACATTGTAGTCTCCAGTTGCAGCGTAAGTGTGTGGAGTTGTATTTGCTATAGAATTATTTCCGTCTCCAAAGTCCCAAGAAATAGATGTTGCCTCACTACTTGAATCAGAAAATAGAACATCCATAGGAGTAGCACAGTCTTGTCGGAAATTGAAGTCTGCAATAGGTCCCTTAACCTCAATATAGTTGACTTTTGTGACTGTTGACCAACATCCATTGTACTCTCCGGTTAAAGTGACATCTTGGAACCCAGTTACATTATTATAAGACCAAGCAGCATTTGAGTCTTGGTAGCAATGAAATAGTCGGTCTTCATCCGAATAATAATGCCAAGCATCTATGTTAGATGGTGAGGGCGTTAGACTAGTAAAAGTTACAGTGTCTCCAGGACAAACGCTTGTAAAATCAGCAGAAAAGTCTAGGGCAACAAGTTCGCCAACTTCTATTTTAATAGTATCTGATGTATCCGTACAACCTGAGCTATTAGTAATTATTAATACAACATCATATTCACCAGGAGTATTGAATATATAGCTATTCGGATTGTCATTTACGAAAGTAGCTGAGTTTCCATCTCCATAATCATACTCCCATTGCACAATGGGCTCCGAAGGAGTGTTAGACATGCTTGAGTCAGAAAATGTAACTGTTAAAGGAGCGCATCCATTCACAACATCTGGCATAAAACGTGCCCACGGCAAATGGATTGTGTCACGATCCGTAAATTCTGCAACACATCCAGCTAATGTAGTTATGGTTAATGTTGTCGACAATATATTTTCTCCATGCTCCGAATAAGTGGTATCTCCGATGGTATATTCGTGCAATACCGATTGACCTGTGCCTGAGCTGTCATCTCCAAAACTCCATTCCCAGCTTAACACATCATTAGGAGAGCTTCCGGTGTAGTTGATTGTTGCAGGTTCAAAGCAGAAGTAACCTGGGGTAGAAACAAATGAAACCGTGGGGTCTTCCACAAAAATTTGTAATGTTGTGTCATGCGAACAACTTCCTGAAGTTGTGCTTAAGGTAATGGATTGCAATCCATTACTAGTGAATTGTACGGTTGGTTCCGCTATGGTGAGAGGTGTTGAAGCAATAGCGTTGGTTCCAAAGTCCCATAAGTAGCTTCCAGCAGAAGAATTATTTAGAGGAGTGAAATCTGTATTACTACAAACGGTATCCGGAATAACAAAACTTGATGTAGGGCTTCCTACACTGATATCTGAAGAAAAAGAATTTGCACATCCGTTTGTATCGGTGGTTGTTAATACTATTGTAAAATCCCCTATACTAGAGTATGTTTGGCTTGTAGGGGTTTGCAGTATGGATGTGTTTCCATTTCCAAAATCCCAAAAATACGTGAGGGGTGGAGCATCATTTGTAGATGAAGATTCATTGAAGTTAACAGTTAAAGGAGGGTTACATCCCCCCGATGTAGGGATAATGCTAAAATCGGCAGAAACGGTGCTTACAGAAACAACATCTAAAAAATTGACTGTAGTATCGCAAGAAGCCATATTCGTTATTACATTCATTGAAAGATCATATACACCTGCATTGTTATAGATAAATGTAACTGGAGATCCCGATATGGCTGGTCCAGTTGAAGTCCATGTATATCCCACAATATTTACTCCGCTTGGCGTAAATGTATTATCATCATCAAACGTTACAGATAAAGGAACACATCCTTGGGTAGAAGAAAGAGCTGAATATTCAGGTATAATCTTATCGTAGACAGTTATTGTGACTGTACCAAGTATAGGTCCTGAAACAGATTCTGAATATTCGACAATGTAAGTACCAGTTGTAAATGTGTGAATAGGATTTTCAAGCGTTGACGTGGCTCCATCCAAAAAGTCCCAAAACCAAGTAGTACCGCCTGGAGCAGTAAATTCAACCTCTAAAGGTGAACAGCCTTCTATGATATTAGCTGATTGAGATAGAAAGCTATTTGCAATAAATACAAAGAAAATGATTGAAAAATAAATACGTACTTGCTTCATTAAATTTTTTAAATTAAAATTAAAAACAATTTATTCCTATAGCTTGTTAAACAAAACTACGGATTTTTACCTACTTTTGAGTTACCTTTAAAGATAATTATGAAGTTTACTAAACATCTTTTGTTTTTCATTGTTGCTTTTATTAGTGCTGTAAACTGCTTTTCTCAGGTAATAGATAGACTTCCTTGTTTAGATAAGAAATTCTCTGTGGTTGCTCATATCGTGGAAGATAGTTTAGGGAATTCAGTAATTACGGAAGCCGATATTTTAACCAATATAGATACGTTAAACAGATACTTTAGTCCTATTTGTGTTTCTTTCGAAGTTTGTGAGTTTAAATACATTAAAGATTGGAGGTACGATGAATTTGATGTTGACAGCCATTGGGTAGAAATGCAAGTTAAATATCACGAGGAAGAAAGAATAAATATTTTTTATGTGTTTAATATTATCAATCCAGCTGGTGAATGCAGTTATTCAGATCAGGGGTATATTACAAATACTGATTCAAGTGGGCTTGTAATAAAAAAAGATGGAAATGGTTGTTATCAAGATAATTTGAAAGCGTTGGTTCATGAAATGGGGCATTATTTTGGTCTTTTTGATTCATTTGAAGGAAGCGAGCTAGTCGATGGTTCAAATTGTAGCACTGATGGGGATCAAATATGTGATACGCCTGCTGATCCAGAGGGGACGTGTGATCCGGTCACATGTAGGTTTTTAGGTTTGGATACTGACGGTAATGGAGATTACTATACTCCACATGTTGGCAATGCTATGTCTGGTTTTCCCGGAGCTTGTATGTGTGAATTTACATACGAACAGTTGCTGTACATGGCAAATTTTTATTTGACTGGAACAGGAAATTGGTAAATGAAGTATAGAATTTTGACCATATTACTGCTGTCTTTTATATTTACTATAGAATATAATGCGCAAGACATTCACTTGTCGCAATTTTATGCATCGGATCATTTGTTGAATCCTTCAAAAATGGGGGACTTTGACGGTGATTTTAGAATTGTTGGGAATTACAGAAATCAATGGAGACAGATTAATCCTCCAGTCAATAAAGGAATAACAACATCTATTATTTCTTTTGATAAAGCCTTTCGTTTGCGTTCTGATGAGATCAATTTAGGTCTTTTAATTGCGCACGATGAATTTGGAGGGATTAATTTTTCTACAAATAAAATTCTATTATCAGGAGCATATGCTTTTGAGTTAGGTGGTCATAATTTAAGAGCTGGAGTTCAAACAGGTTTAGTTTTTCGAAACTCTGATTTATCAGCGCAGACTTTTCCTGTCCAATGGGATTATCCTACGGGTTCTTTTAATACAGCAACTCCAAATCAGGAGTCTGCATTGTCCCCATCACTAAATTATTTTGATTTTAATGTTGGGGTGCAGTGGTCAAAGCAAATTGGAAAACTGCAGCCTAAGATAGGATTAGCTTTAAATCACCTGAATAGGCCGAGAGACTCTTATTTTGCAAATGATTATTTTTCAGAATCTAAAGAAAGACTAAGAGTTAGAAATGTAGTACACGGAGAACTGGAGTATTATCATTCTTCAAAATTGACAATTCAACCAAAGTTTCTACTTATGTCTACTGCAAAGGCGAATGATTTTATTATTGGGTCTAATTTTCGTTGTAAAACAGGTAATAAAGTCATTCCTGCAATATTTGGGGGAGTCTTTTATAGAGATGGAATAGCAACGAATAGAGACGCAGTTTATCCCGTTATTGGTGTTAATTACCTAAAGAATTTTGATTTAGGCTTTAGTTATGATGTAAATATTTCTACGTTGAGTCAAAATGTTGATAGGAAAGGGACGTTTGAAGTGTCCATTATTTATATTGCTCCAAAGATTAATTCAAAGAGATTAACAGTTCCTTGTGAAAGATATTAATGATATTTAAGTTGAATAAAATAGTAATTATTACCTGCTTTCTATTGCTTTCCAATTTTGGATTAGCGCAAGATACAACATTTCAGATAGTTGAAAATAAAGCAATGCAAATTAAGGGATTGGCTAAATCAGCTGAAAAAACTGGCAATCCTTATATTGCGCTTGAGTATTATAAAGAATTAGTTGCGCTTAAACCTGAAAAAGATCGCTACTTATTGAAGTTGGCTAACTTATATATGTACACACGGAATTATGTGGAAGCTGCGAAGTGTTTCAAGCAAATTGTTGACAAAGGAGGTGATGATAAAGGTGCTAAATACCCTGATGCAATTTTTTTCTTGGCGGTTATGCAAAAGCAAATAGGGAATTATGAAGATGCCAAGGCTAATTTATTGAAATTCAAAAATGTAGCCAAACGCGCAAGTACGCCTGGAATAAGTGATTTGTTTAAATCGGAATTGGCTGGATGTGATTTAGCAATCTCTTATCAGGATTCAAACGAAAATGCGGTTGTGGAGCATCTTCCAGAAAGTGTTAATAATCCGCATATTGATTTTTCACCAATTCCTTTGACTCAAACTAAAATAGTTTTTGGATCCTTAAGAGAGAATCAAGAAAAATATTATTATCGAGATAGTATAGATAGTATGGAGCTGCCAATGCGTAAATTTTATGTTGCGGAAAAAGTAGATAACTTATGGAAATATAAGGGAGAATGGAAAGGTCCTTTTAATAGTGCTGATGAAGATGTTGCTAATGGAACTTTTTCCTTGGACAGTTCGCGGTTTTACTTTGCAAGATGTGCAGAAGATTGGAACAATAAGGTGAATTGTAAAATTTATTTTTCAGAAAAAAATGGTACAGAATGGGCGGAGCCAGAGTTAATGGGGAAAGAGGTTAATTTGCCGGGCTTTACATCTTCGCATCCAACTGTAGGAAGAGATTCGGAAACAAAGCAAGAAGTAATTTATTTTATGTCTGATAGGCCCGGAGGTAAGGGAGGAACAGATATATGGTATACTGAATATGACGACGACAACAATAAACTGGTAAAGCCTTCAAATGCGGGAAACGAAATAAACTCTCCAGGCGTAGAAATGACTCCTTATTATAATGTGAAAACAAAAACTTTATACTACAGCTCTAATGGAAAGCCGAATTTTGGCGGACTAGATATCTTTAAAGCTGTTGGTGAAAGAGATAAATTTGAATCATCAATAAATATGGGAGTACCTATCAACTCGAAAGAGGATGATTTGGACTTTATTCTATATCCAAATAGTAAAGGTGGATACTTTGTATCTAATAGAGAAGGAGGTCAATCTTTGTATAATTCTACTTGTTGTGATGATATTTATGAATTTATGTACAATGATGTTATCGAATTAAACTATTGCGGAAATATTATTGATAAGGAAACTTTAAACTGTGTAGATACTAAAACTAAATTAAAAATTTACATTGTTGATGAAGATGGTAAGTTTTTATCTCAGGAAACTGATGTACTTGATTGTAAGTTTAATGTAAAGTTATACCCAGGGTTTAATTATCTAATTCAAACCATAACAGGAGGGTATTTAAATGGGAAAGTTAAGGTCTCAACACTCAATTTGCAAAAGTCAGATAGTATATGTGAAGATATTATAGTTGAGAAAATTCCAACTGGGCGCGTTGTTTTAAAAAATATTTATTATGATTTTGACAGTCCAGACTTAACGGATATTGCGATGAATTCAATTGACACAACTTTATTGGTGCTTTTGCAAGATAATCCGGATATTATTGTTCTAATAGCATCGCATACAGATAGTAAAGGAAATGATGCATACAACGTTAGATTATCTCAAAAACGTGCTGAAAGTGTAGTTCAATATTTAATTAAAAAAGGCATCAAAATTGAAAGATTACAAGCAAAAGGGTATGGTGAAACAATTCCAATTGCGGCAAATACAAATGAGGATGGCTCAGATAGTCCTGAAGGTCGACAAAGAAACAGAAGGACAGAGTTTAAAATCTTAGGAAAATTAGATCAAGAGCTATTTTACGATGATGGTTTTGATGATCTTGATAAGAAAGAATAGCTATTGGATTTAAAGCTCATCACTTTTTTATTTCTTTCCAGCATCAACTGCTTTCCGAACACTTCCATGTTTTTTAAGGAGTCTATTAGCTTCCGCATAGGAATTCCCTAATTGGTTCATCACCATTTTTGTCCCTCGATCAACTAATTTATTGTTGCTTAGCTGCATATCAACCATTTTGTTGCCCTCTACACGTCCTATTTTTATCATTACTGATGTAGAAATCATATTAAGAACCAATTTTTGCGCTGTTCCAGACTTCATCCGCGTACTTCCAGTGACAAATTCTGGACCAACTATCGGAACTATAGAGTGATCAGCTAATAGGTCTAATGGACTTCCTGGATTGCAAGTGATGCTTCCAGTTAAGATGCCTAATTCATTACATTTATTAAATGCACCTATTACGTATGGAGTAGTTCCGGAAGCTGCAATTCCAATAACAACATCATCCTTGCCAATTTGATATTCTTGCAAATCATCCCATGCTCCGTTTTCATTGTCTTCTGCAAATTCAACAGCCTTTCGTATTGCATCGTCTCCTCCTGCAATAATTCCTATTACCATTCCATGTGGCACACCAAATGTTGGTGGGCATTCACTTGCATCTACGATTCCAAGCCTTCCGCTAGTTCCAGCTCCAATATAAAATAACCGCCCTCCTTTGTTGATACGAATTACAATTTCATCAACTAATTTTTCGATTGCCGGAATTACTTTTTCTATAGCATCAGGAACAGTTTTATCTTCTTTGTTCATATTGACAAGAAGGTTTCTTGTACTCATTTTATCCAAATCATTATGATTGGATTCTGATTCCGAAATTCTTTCTATCGCCATATACTGCAATGTTAATGATTATATATGTAAACCAAAGTCTATTTTATATAATGTTTAAAAATTGAACATATATTGATTAAAAAGTGATTTGTTGATAATTTTGTATATCTATTATTGATATATTAGCGAAGTATTCGGTCTTTTGTAGTCTAAAATGAAAAAATTATGAGTGAAATTGAGGAAGGAGTAAAAGCTCCTAATTTTAGTGGAGTAGATCAAAATGGAAATACGGTAAAATTAGCCGATTTTGCAGGAAAAACATTGATTGTTTATTTCTATCCAAAAGATAATACACCAGGTTGTACAATGCAAGCATGTAATTTAAGAGATAACTATTCGTTATTGTTGGATAAAGGATTTGCAATTGTAGGAGTAAGTGCTGATACAGAAAAAAAACATCAAGGATTTATAGCAAAATATGATTTACCTTTTCCCTTAATTGCAGATACAGAAAAGGTAATGATTAATCAATTTAAATGCTGGGGATTAAAAAAGTTTATGGGAAGAGAATACGATGGAATTTTTCGTAAGACATTCATAATAAATGAAGAAGGAATAATTATAAAAATAATTGAAAAGGTAAAAACAAAACATCATACACAACAAATTTTAGAAGAATTGGAGTATTAAAATTACAGCGTAAATAGTTTACGTTCTCCTAGGCGTATAATTGTAGAAAAATTATTCATTATGGCAGTAGCAAAAGAAAAAGTAGCAAACACAGAAAAATTAAAAGCATTACAAGCAACGCTTGACAGATTAGATAAATCGTATGGTAAAGGCACGGTTATGCGACTAGGAGATAATGCAATAGAGGATATGGAGGTTATATCTTCTGGCTCTGTTACAATAAATCGAGCATTAGGAGTTGGCGGTTTTCCAAAAGGAAGAGTTGTTGAAATTTATGGTCCAGAATCATCAGGTAAAACAACTTTGACAATTCATGCAATTGCTGAGTGTCAAAAAGCTGGAGGAATTGCAGCATTTATTGATGCAGAGCACGCGTTCGATCAATTCTATGCCAGATCATTAGGTGTTGATGTTGAGAATTTATTAATATCTCAGCCAGATAATGGAGAGCAAGCATTAGAAATTGCGGATAATTTAATTCGCTCAGGAGCAATTGATTTAGTGGTAATTGATTCAGTTGCTGCACTTACTCCAAAAGCTGAGATTGAAGGGGAGATGGGAGATAGCCAAATGGGATTGCAAGCTAGATTGATGTCTAAAGCATTGAGAAAGCTAACGTCATCTATTAATAAGGCAAATACTTGTTGTATATTCATAAACCAATTAAGAGAAAAAATTGGTGTAATGTTCGGTAA
>Ga0233450_10004584_pt1 | contig 12465 bp, 9 predicted proteins | sample 011ome_30_FD_189956 | JGI IMG/M metagenome (GOLD analysis project Ga0233450, IMG submission 189956) | Coastal salt marsh microbial communities from the Groves Creek Marsh, Skidaway Island, Georgia - 011501CT (spades assembly) | ecosystem: Environmental > Aquatic > Marine > Intertidal zone > Salt... | reverse complement strand
CGAAGCTCACTGTGATGAGATTGCATGGATTATTACCAATATCGAAAAAGAGGGTTATATTAGAGTTAAGAGACATGGTGGTAGCGATAATATGATTGCACCTTCAAAGGATATTGTAGTACATACAAAAAATGGTAAAGTAAACGGCGTATTTGGCTGGCCAGCAATCCACACTCGAGATTCTTATGTCGAAGAGGGACCAGATCAACATGAGCTTTGGGTTGACTTAGGAGCTGAAAGCGAAGAAGAGGTAGCTGAATTAGGAGTAGAGGTAGGAAACATCGTTACATTCAACGATCCACTTCGTCAGATCGGAAACTACTGGGTAGGCCGTTCTCTTGATAACAAGATTGGAGGTTACATTATCGCTGAAGTAGCAAAAAGACTAAAAGAGCGAGATATTAAATTACCGTTCGACCTTTATGTTGTCAATTCAGTACAGGAAGAGGTTGGTTTGTACGGCGCTAAAATGATTGCAAAGCGACTACAGGCTGATTTAGCACTGGTTCACGATGTTTGTCATAATACAAATACACCTAGAATTGAGAAGTCTAAAGATGGAAATATCAAAGGAGGTAAAGGACCAACCCTAGAATATACTGCACAAAATCATCGTAAGATTAATAACATGATCGAAGAGATTGCTAAGAAGAACGATATTCCGGTACAGAAGGCAGTAGGTTCATATGGTAATGACACAATGGCATTCTTCCTAGAGAATACCCCAACTGCGATCTTGGCAACTCCACTCAAGTATATGCATACTACCGTAGAAATGGCTCACGTAGATGACGTTGAAAACTGTATCGAACTTTATATTAACGTATTACAAAGTATCGATAGTGAGGTTATTTCTGAGATACATAATAAGAAGCTGAACAGTTTCACATTATAACCACGTGAATTTAACTTAAATTAATTTAAGGGAGCCTTCACGGGCTCCCTTTTAATTTTAACCGTATGAAGTTTTACAAACTTACAGATCCAGCTGGTTTTGAATTGGCACCGTATGTCAAGGAATACCTAAAAAAGCACGAAGGACATGACGTCAAAATCTATTTAGGATGCGATAGTCAGAATAAACAAATGACAACATATGCAACCACTATCGTATTCCACGTAGAATCTGCAGGGTGTCACGTCATATACAAAAAAAGTAGAGTTGATAAGATTAACGACATGTGGACGCGTCTCTGGGGTGAAGTCGAGAGATCAGTCGAAGTGGCATTGTATCTCCGTGAAAATGGAATCGAAATCAACACAATCGACCTTGACTACAACATAGACCCTTCACACCAATCGAATAAATTGGTAAAAGCTGCCGTAGGATATGTTGAATCTCTTGGTATTCAGGCAAGGGTAAAACCAGATCTTCTACCAGCCGTATATGCCGCTGACGATATTGTAAACTAAAATGAACCGACGCATATAAGATTTATCGAATAAATAGAAAAAGAATAACAATACAAAAATATGTCAGTAGCAGACGGATACGAAAGCGAAAAAGGTCGCAGAAAAAAGTTCAAGACTAACACTCCATTCCTAGATGAATATGGTGAAGACTTGACTAGATTAGCGGCTGAAGGAAAGCTAGACCCTATTATCGGCAGGGATAAGGAGATTTATCGAATCTGCCAAATCTTGGCACGCCGCAAGAAAAACAACCCAATTATTCTTGGAGATCCAGGTGTTGGTAAAACTGCAATTGTTGAGGCAATCGCACAGAGAATTGTTAGTAAAAAGGTAGCACGCGTACTCTTAAATAAGAGAATCGTTTCTATCAATATGACTACAATTGTCGCAGGTACCAAATACCGCGGAGAATTCGAAGAGAGAATGAAGCAAATCGTTGACGAGCTAAAGTCAGTTGATAATGTTATCGTTTTCATCGATGAGATCCATACAATTGTCGGTGCAGGTGGTGTTAGTGGAGCTCTTGATGCTTCGAACATCTTAAAGCCAGCCCTTGCAAGAGGACAGGTACAATGTATTGGTGCTACTACACTTGATGAATATCGTGAGAATGTTGAAGATGATGGTGCATTAACCCGTCGTTTCCAAGAAATCTTCATCGATCCACCATCAATTGAAGATACTATTGAGATTCTTAAGAGAATTAAAGGCCAATACGAAGAGCATCACGCAGTAGAGTATACTGAAGAAGCACTTGAAGCTTGTGTAAAAATGAGCGAACGCTACATTAAGTCAAGAGAGTTGCCAGATAAAGCAATTGACCTAATGGACGAGGCCGGAGCACGTACTCACCTACTTGAAGTCAAAGTGCCTGCTAAAATTAAGAACCTAGAAAAAGATGCTGAATTAATTCGTGTTAAAAAAGAGAATGCAGTCGCATCTCAGGATTATGAATTAGCAGCATCACTTAGAGACGAACAATTATCAATCGACCAAAAAGTTATTGATGAAACCATTAAATGGGAAGAAAGTCTTAAGCAGACCAAAAGAATCGTAGGTATCGATGATATTGCTGAAACTATCTCAAATCAAACTGGAATTCCAGTGAAGAGATTAGGTGTTGATGATAAGAAACTAATCATTCAAATGGCTGATGAATTAAAACAAAGAATCATTGGTCAAGATGAAGCAGTTGACGCGCTCGCAACAGTAATTAAAAGATCACGTACAGGCGTAAGCAGCCATAAAAAACCAGTCGGTTCATTTATGTTCTTAGGTCCAACTGGAGTTGGTAAAACTGAGACTGTTAAGGCACTTGCTGAATATATGTTTGGTGATACTGATTCGATGATTCGCATCGATATGTCAGAGTACCAAGAGAAGTTTAACGTTTCTCGATTAGTTGGTTCACCTCCAGGATATGTTGGTCACGAAGATGGTGGTCAATTGACAGAGGCAGTTCGACGCAAGCCACACTCAGTTATCCTATTTGATGAGATTGAGAAAGCTCACCCTGATGTTTTCAATACTCTATTGCAAGTACTTGATGACGGTCGATTAACTGATTCAGGAGGTCGTTTAGTTGACTTCACAAACTCAATCATTATTATGACTTCAAATGTCGGTGCTCGCAAACTTGCTGAATTCGGTACAGGAATTGGGTTCCAAAGCGAAAGCACACTTGCACAAAAGAGCGGTAAAATTGAAGGTGTAATTAAGAAAGAACTAAAGAACAAGTTTAGTCCAGAATTCTTAAATCGACTAGATGATATTATTCTATTCGATCACCTGTCAAATGAAGACGTACTTTCAATCGTCGATATTGAATTAGACATATTTAATGACAGAATGTCTGAAGAAGGATATTCATTTAAATTCAATAAGGCTGCAAAACAATTTATCTGTGACGAAGGATACGACAAGGCATTTGGTGCCCGTCCAATCAAGAGAGCAATTCAAAAGTACGTTGAAGATTTAGTAGCAGACGCTATTTTAACTGAACAGATTGAACCTAGAGAGAAGCCATATAATATCACAAAGCTGAAGTCTGAGGATAAACTAATCATAAAATAATAATATAATAGTAAAGTAATCTAAATATGAGTTTCTCACAAACATTTATAGATCTAATTGGCGAAATCAACACGTATGAGTCTGAGTCTTCTCCACGAGATCTAAAAGTAAAAGAAGCGCTTTTAGCTTCGTTCGATATCGATCCAACAAATCCAATCGCGGATTTTAAAGATCGTCCGTTCAACTTTAAGTACTTTACTGGCGAATTGGCATGGTACCTACATCGCGATAAGAACATTGACTATATCAGTAACTTTTCTAGCTTTTGGAAAAACATCACTAATCCCGGTACTAATGAGATTAACTCAAACTATGGTAACTTAGTGTTTAACGAAGAGCAATTCGGTTGGGTTGTCGATTCTTTACGCAAAGACAAAGAGTCAAGACAGGCTGTAATGTTCTTTAATAGACCACAGTTCCAATTTGAAGACAACAAAGATTTTGTATGTACACTTTACGCGAACTTCTTTATTAGAAAGAATAAACTGTACATGAAGATTCAAATGCGATCAAACGACATTTTCTTTGGTTTAACATTTGATGCCCCATTCTTTGCATTCCTTCATCAATCAGTTTATCATTCACTATTGAAGAATTACCCTGATCTAGAATTAGGATATTACTTCCACTTTGTAGACAATATTCATTTTTATGAAAGACACTTCGATCTTGCAAGTGAGATTGTAGAGAATGGTGCAGGCAACGACTATTCATTAGTATTGAAAAAGCCTATGTTAGAATATGAAAACAGTACCCTAAGTCTAACCGATACTGGTATTGAATTCCTACAAAGAGTTGATAATGCAATTGTCGCAGAAAAAAGAGGAGAACAAGTAGACTATAAACTAATTCTCAATGATTACTTCCAAATCTAAAATGCAATACTCCGAAGAAAATAGAATCCCGACAATTTATGTCGACCCAGAGAAGTTCACTAAGCCTGACTTTGACCTGATGTTGATGTCTAAATATGATATCTTCTACCGTCGAATTGTCGAGTATGTTCTACACATCGTTGAGGGCGGAGAAGACGAAATGTTAGTGATCTTGGTCGACGATGAGGGAGTAGAATACGAAATGGTATTACCAGAAGAAGGATTTTCAAAATCACTAACAAAAGCAAAAGAATACTTTGAATTAATAGAGGAATACGAAACATGCGACCTCATTAAACAGATTTTAAAGAACATATGAACTACCTACCTAAAGATAAAGAATTTGAAAGATTCGCAAAGAGCGAATTTAATATTGGGTCAAGTACTGTAGATGCTTATAGCAAGCATATTCAAGGGTCAATGACTCCATATATTTTAGAGGAGAGAGAATTGAGAGCTACTCAAATGGACATCTTCTCAAGATTAATGATGGACCGTTTACTATGGGTGGCTGGTCCAGTAGACGATAGAATGAGCACAGTTGTACAAGCACAGCTGATGTTTTTAGACACTACGTCTGCCGAAGATATAACAATGCATATTGACAGTCCAGGTGGTTCAGTTAAATCAGGACTTTCAATGGTAGACGTTATGGAATACATTAAAGCCGATATTAGAACTATTAATACCGGAATGGCGGCTTCAATGGGTTCAGTCCTGCTTGGGGCCGGAACAAAAGGAAAACGTATGTCATTACGACATTCAAAAACCATGCTTCATCAATCTTCAGGAGGTTTCAGAGGTAACATCCAAGATGCTGAAATCGATTGGCAAGAATGGCAAAAAGTGAACCATGAATTATTTGTACTTCTAGGTTCATACTGTGATAAAGATCCAGAGCAAGTAAAAGTAGACGCTACCAGAGATTTTTGGTTATCTGCAGACGAGGCTTTAGATTATGGCATCATTGATGAAGTTATTAAAAATAAGAGAGCATAATCATGGACAGAAGACAAAAAGAGCGCGACCTGTTTATTACACTCGTAAATAAGCAACTTGAACCTTTTGGCGTAACTTATGATGAGGTAAAAGGCGACTCAGATTGGTACATGAAGTACAAAACAACTGAAGAGTCTGAAACTGAATTTATTAATTGGGGAACTGAACTTATTCGTAAAGAATTAAATCTCAATAAAGAGCGAGCTAGAATGGAAATGAGTTGGTTTATTCTACAGTGGGGATTAACAACAGCAACGACTGAAAAAATCAAGCAAAAAGTAGCTAAGTCTACCAAGACAAAAAAGGCTTAATATGGTTGATGAACCAATTAGATTCGATGCGACAAAAAGAGAGAAGACAGTAAAAGATCTTCCTACTAATCTAATTCGGAAATTTATAATTATTGAAAATAGAGACTCTAGAGGTAGGGTCTCTTTTCATCTTGCATTTAAGAAGAGTAGGCGGTCTAGACCTACAACATCACCAATCCCAAAACAGTACAGAGTATTTGAATCTTTAATTGAAGCCGAATTAGCTATCTTCGAAATTGTAGATAGATACTTAAATGAGGGTCCAATTAGAGAGCTTAGATTTATTGGTGATATGACATTTATCCAAAAAATTAAACATCTTTATAGGTCCTTCCGAGGAAATAAATTGGATAAATAATCCATGAGAAGCATACTTAATGTACCTTCCTGGGCAAATGAAGGCCCGGAAGACTTTGAATACAGAACTTATCGAATGCTTTCTCACGCTAATTCTTTAAGAGAATTGTTAAAGAGTGGGAAGTTATGGGACGCGCTAATCGAAACAGATGAAGTGCTAGACTTCCTATATCACTATGACGCTGAAAAAATGATTGAACGAGATGTCTTCTCTTCAACACAGCTTACAAACGTTGATTGGGACAATATAGAACTGGTTTATGAAACAGGCACAGAGCTAGCAGACGAGAATCTTCTAGACGAATTAGTTGACCAGGCAATTGACGTCTATGAAGTTCTGCATTCTGAAATTAGAGAACAATGGAGAATCCTAGATAGTGCAATGACTATCTCATACGCTGGAAACAGACCATATTTCGTAAATGATGGATTCGTGATCGTAACTACACCAGATAATATGGTACACTTATATTCTTTTAATAATCCATCGGTTAATTACCAGGCAGATTGGAAGAAGTTTAAGTTAGTACACATCTCAACTGAAAAATATAATCCGGATGAAGTCCTGTTACAAATCAGTGATATTAAGGAAAAAGATGAAAATAAAATTGTATATAGAGTTAACCTAAAAAATACAATAAAACTTGAAGGAGGGCCTATAAACGTTATTTCGAGCAATGTTTTTATGCGCCTTCGAAAAGATTATGGATTTTAAGACGATATATAATACTGAAAAACTATACTTATAAAAATAAAGATAAGAAATGCCACAAGTTTCTAGAAATAACCTGATTGCATACATCCCTCAGGTTTATCAATTAACAAAGGGACAAGCTCATGACATTACGATTATCCTTTACCAAAACCAGGTAGGAAATCAAGTTGAAGCTTATTCCGCACAGTCAATTGAAGTTAAAGTCTACGATAAAGATTTAGCTTTTAAATATTCATACACGACAGCAGCAAGTCAAATTCAATTTGGTTCAACTGCGGCAAGTACTGAAGGTCACATTACCTTTAACATGTCTCAGCTACAAATTGATTCACTTGATGATGGATCAGTTTACGCAGAAGTTAAATACGTAACTGCAAATAACAGTGTAACACTACCTAAACTTAAAATCGTCAGCCTTTCTTCGGCTGGAGGAGTTACTTCAGGTGGTGTAGTAACTGGAAACGTATTTACCGTTCCAGCACCGTTATACAGAGTGCAGTCATTTAACTATGGATCAAACGATCTTCCAGTTGCTGGTAAAATCGTTTTAGACAGCTCTAATCCTGCTTCAGTAACGAAGGCAATCTTCCATAATACTGATGAGAGAGGAAAGAGAAACTCTTACTTAGAAAACTACTTAACAAATAGATTTACGACGGATGGTGCTAATGTAACTATCGCTCTTACGGACGTATCGGACACGAGCATCTATAATCTATACAAAATTACAAGCTGGTCGAGAGTAGATATTAATGGCAATGCTACAACTAATGAATTAGCAGATGGTTTAGAATTAACACTTACTCACGAAGCAAGTCCAATTTCAGCTGAAAGTACATTCCCATTCCTAGTTGATCAGAGAATTGGTATCTTATTAGATGCATACGGAGCTGCTGGAAACGGTGGTGGAGGTACATTCAATCTAACAATTGAAGACGATAACACATCAGTTTCTTCAGTTAATACAATCGATTTTGGTTCACACGCAACCATTACTGATTTAGGAAATGGTTCAATCTCAGTAAGCTTTGATTCACATACATCAGGAACAAGTGGAGTTAGCGGTACTTCAGGTACTTCTGGAATTAGTGGAACAAGCGGTACTTCAGGAATTAGCGGAACATCTGGTACTTCAGGAGTTAATGGTACTTCAGGTACTTCAGGTTCAAATGGAACTTCAGGAACTTCAGGAGTTAGCGGAACAAGCGGTACTTCTGGAATTAGCGGAACCTCTGGTACTTCTGGAATCAACGGAACCTCAGGAACAAGCGGAGTAAATGGTACAAGCGGTACTTCAGGTTCAAATGGAACAAGCGGTACTTCAGGGGTTAGCGGTACTTCAGGTACATCAGGTGTAAGCGGAACTTCAGGTACATCAGGAGTTAGTGGTTCATCAGGTACATCAGGTATTAATGGAGCTGCAGGTGCTCCAGGTACCCCAGGTACCCCAGGTACTTCAGGTACTAGCGGTACTTCAGGTGCAACAGGTGCTCCAGGTACTCCAGGTACTCCAGGTACAAGCGGTACATCAGGTATTAACGGTGCTCCAGGTACTCCAGGAACAAGTGGTACTTCAGGTATTAACGGTGCTCCAGGTACTCCAGGAACAAGTGGTACTTCAGGAGTTAACGGAACTTCAGGTACTTCTGGTTCAAATGGTACATCAGGTACTTCAGGTATCAGTGGTACATCTGGTACTTCTGGAATCAGCGGAACAAGTGGTACTTCAGGAGTCAATGGTACTTCTGGTACAAGTGGAGTTAACGGAACTTCAGGAACTTCTGGTTCAAATGGTACATCAGGTACTTCAGGAGTTAGTGGTTCATCAGGTACATCAGGCGTAAGCGGAACTTCAGGTACATCAGGAGTTAGCGGTTCATCAGGTACAAGTGGAGTTAGTGGTTCATCAGGTACATCAGGTATTAATGGTACTTCAGGTATCTCGGGTGTCGATGGTACACCAGGTACTTCAGGTACTTCAGGAGTTAGCGGAACAAGCGGTACTTCTGGAATTAGCGGTACTTCAGGAACAAGCGGTGTTAATGGAACTTCAGGAACTTCAGGAGTTAATGGAACTTCAGGAACAAGCGGAGTTAGTGGTACATCAGGTACATCAGGAATTAGTGGTACATCAGGTACCTCAGGTATAAATGGAACAAGCGGTACAAGTGGAGTCAATGGAACTTCAGGTACTTCTGGTTCAAACGGAACAAGCGGTACATCGGGAGTTAACGGAACTTCGGGTACTTCAGGCGTAAGCGGTACTTCAGGTACTTCAGGCGTAAGCGGTACTTCAGGTACTTCAGGAGTTAACGGAACAAGCGGTACTTCAGGAGTTAACGGTACTTCAGGAACTTCAGGAGTCAATGGAACTTCGGGTACTTCAGGAGTTAGCGGAACATCTGGTACTTCTGGAATCAGCGGAACATCTGGTACTTCAGGAGTCAATGGTACTTCAGGAACAAGCGGAGTCAATGGTACTTCAGGAACAAGCGGAGTCAATGGAACTTCGGGTACTTCAGGAGTTAGCGGAACAAGCGGTACTTCAGGAGTTAGCGGAACAAGCGGTACTTCAGGAGTCAATGGTACTTCAGGAACAAGCGGAGTCAATGGTACTTCAGGAACTTCAGGAGTCAATGGTACTTCAGGAACTTCAGGAGTTAGCGGAACAAGCGGTACTTCAGGAGTTAGCGGAACATCTGGTACTTCAGGAGTCAATGGTACTTCAGGAACAAGCGGAGTCAATGGTACTTCAGGAACTTCTGGTTCAAATGGTACTTCAGGAACAAGCGGTATCAATGGTACATCAGGTACTTCTGGAATCAGCGGAACATCTGGAACTTCAGGAGTTAATGGTACTTCAGGTACTTCAGGAGTCAACGGAACATCAGGTACTTCAGGAGTTAACGGAACAAGCGGTACTTCAGGAGTTAATGGAACTTCGGGTACTTCTGGCGTAAGCGGTACATCAGGTACTTCAGGCGTAAGCGGTACATCAGGTACTTCTGGAATCAATGGTACATCAGGTACAAGTGGAGTTAACGGAACTTCAGGTACTTCTGGAATCAATGGTACATCAGGTACTTCTGGAATCAGCGGTACATCAGGTACTTCAGGTATCAGTGGAACAAGCGGTACTTCTGGAATCAATGGTACATCTGGAACAAGCGGAGTTAACGGAACCTCTGGTACTTCAGGAGTTAATGGAACTTCAGGAACAAGCGGAGTTAATGGAACATCTGGTACTTCTGGAATCAGCGGAACCTCTGGAACAAGCGGAGTTAACGGAACCTCTGGAACAAGCGGAGTCAACGGAACCTCTGGAACAAGCGGAGTCAACGGAACCTCTGGAACAAGCGGAGTCAACGGAACTTCGGGTACTTCAGGCGTAAGCGGTACATCAGGTACTTCAGGCGTAAGTGGTACATCAGGTACTTCTGGAATCAACGGAACCTCTGGAACAAGCGGAGTCAATGGAACCTCTGGTACTTCAGGAGTAAATGGAACATCAGGTACTTCTGGAATCAGTGGAACAAGCGGTACTTCTGGAATCAGCGGAACAAGCGGTACTTCAGGAGTCAATGGTACTTCTGGTACAAGTGGAGTCAACGGAACTTCAGGTACTTCAGGAATCAACGGTACTTCAGGAACCAGCGGAGTCAATGGTACTTCAGGAACAAGCGGAGTTAATGGAACTTCGGGTACATCAGGAGTTAGTGGTACATCAGGAACGAGCGGAGTTAATGGAACTTCGGGTACATCAGGTACATCAGGTTCAGGCGTACCAGCTGGAGGTACTTCAGGTCAAGCACTTGTAAAAGTTGACGGAACAGATTACAATACAGTTTGGTCTGATATCACTGGCGGTGGAGGACTTGGAACACTATACTTTGCAAGAGCAGAATATACATCTACTCAAGTATTAGGAGGTGTTGAGTTCTTAGATCCATCTGGTACTGGAGATTTTGAAACTGCAGGAGCAACTGTTGGACCAATCGTAGGTAATACTGTTGAACTTTCATTTACTAATGAAAGCACACCTCCAAAAGAGATTATAGCATTTGGTTACCAAGCAAATCTTTCAAGATATGTAATCACTCAATTAGATGGTGGTGGTAATAATGCTGGATTCTACGCATTGGGAGCTACTGAAAGCACACATACTTCAAGCTTTGGTATTGGTAATCAAGTTACAACTGATATCTTTATCAACTTTGCAACTGCTAAATTAAATTTAGACCTAAGTATGGCTAATCTAGATGCAGTAAGAGAAGCTGGTGGATTTGGTAATCCAACTAAAGAAGCTCACGCATTCATAGTATTTAGATTCTAAGATAAATAAAACAAAGAAAGGGAGACTTCGGTCTCCCTTATAATAAAATAACAAACAATGTCTACAATTACACCAATCACACTTAACGGTACTATAAGTAGTATTTCAGGTCAATTGACGTACAATGAGAATGACGGAACCGGAATGGCTAGTCAGTACAAGACGTATGAGATGACCGTGGCTATAACTCCTAAATCAACTGGAGACGCATCAACAAGAAAATCAAATGAATATAATGCAATTGATATTTCAGTTGGGATGTGGATCTCTGATGCTGCTGGAGAGTCAGTTCTAAGAATTAAATCTATCTCTGCAAAAACAGAAACTAATATTACATTAGTAGCTGAGGATGTAGATATGATGTCTTATAGACTAAATGCAATTAACTCTATCACTAGTGGAGCAAGCGTCGTCGTATTTGAACAAAATGCTGAAGGAGAGGCTATTATTACTGAAGGTTCAGGATTTACAGCAGGCGCAATTGATAAAATCCAAAGTAGATTTAGTGTTAATGAAAACGATGACAGAGTAAAATTTGAGCATAGTGTGGCTCCTTCTGTTGAAAAAGGAGATGTTGTTACAATTAACTCTTCTGGAGATCTTGTAAAATATGGAACTGCTGGAGGCGCAGACCTTAAAGTCGGTACTGTTGTTGATATTATTAGATCAGGTAAAGATGTATTTGTAAAGCCATTTAACGATATCATTAGAAATTACAAGGATCCTGAATCTTTATCAGGTTCTCCAACTGACGTATACTATACTGATCAACTAAATCCAGGAGAAATCACAACAACGATTGGAGGAAAAGAGACATATCTACACTTAAATGAAAAGATTGCATCTTCTCAAATTGTAGGTACTGCTATCCCAGGAGCGACTGATGTAGTTATTCTTAATGGAGTAACTGTATTTGATGGTCCAGGTGGTGACAGTGTTGCCGATATTGACGCATTTAAAACTCTTATTAATACATTCACCTCTACTTCTAATGTCTCTGCGAGTTCAGCAGCAACTCCTGTTAGCGTTGAAGGTGGAGACTTTGCACCAAACTACGAATCAAGCGATTTTTACAGCGCAACTGATTCATACATTGCAACTGGAATAGTTGGACAAACCCCAGAATACCCAGAAATTACAATTACAGATGGGGTTCAATCAGCGGTAACTGTTGTATTTAATAACCCATCAGACACGATGGTCGTAGGTGGAGATACTTACGATGTTGTTACTCCAGCTGATATTAAAGCTAAATTAGATGCAGCAATTACTGCAGGTTCTTTAGATTTAACAACTGAGTTATTTACGATGACTGCATACGATGGTCAAAGTGTTAGAATTACAACAACTGGAGCCGCAACTGGAATAACAATTACAAATACAGTTAAC
>Ga0233450_10004579_pt1 | contig 12476 bp, 12 predicted proteins | sample 011ome_30_FD_189956 | JGI IMG/M metagenome (GOLD analysis project Ga0233450, IMG submission 189956) | Coastal salt marsh microbial communities from the Groves Creek Marsh, Skidaway Island, Georgia - 011501CT (spades assembly) | ecosystem: Environmental > Aquatic > Marine > Intertidal zone >... | reverse complement strand
TATCTTTGTAAGCTCTTAAAAAATTCGTTTTTTATGAAATTTAGATCAACCTGCCCGGTATCAAATGTCCTAGACATTGTAGGAGATAAATGGTCGCTTTTAATTATCCGTGATCTATTTATTGGTCGAAATACTTACTCTGATTTTCTTGAAGCCCCTGAGCGAATTTCAACAAACATTTTGGTAGATCGTTTAAAGAAACTCAATCAGTATGGTCTTATTGAGTTTACTAGGAGTTCAAAAGACAAAAAGATTAAAACCTACAAACTTACTTCAAAGGGTATCGATTTTTACCCAGTAATGGCAGAAATGGCGGTTTGGTCAAGAAAAAATCTTGATTTGGAGTTTCATCCGCTTTCAGTTGAAATGTTTAAAGACATCGATAGCATAGGTCTCGAAAAGCATATTTCAAATACAATGGAAGGCTACAAAAAGCAATTAGTTAGCATTAACTAGCCCTATCAGTTTTCAATGAATATAAATAATAAGCCCTCAATCTCATGAGGGCTTATTTATTTGAGATTTTACCATTTACCCATCATAATTCTGGTGTTGGAACGAAGAATGGTTACTATATCGGATACTTCTTCAATAAACTCATTCCAAGCCTTTTCTGCGGCCTTATTTCCTTTTCTGTAGGCATTAGGTTCAAAGGCGGTCTTAAAATCATTGAACCCCATTAAAGCGTAGTGTGTTTCTCCCATTGGGCTTCGGCCTAATCGAAATTGACCTAGAGTCATTCTTCTATCTTTAGGATTGAATTTGCTGTGATATTTATTCCAAGCATTGGCGAATTTTGAAGCATCCTCGACATCAAACCAAAGGATGTTTTGAATTGGATGAGCGCCTGGTTCTCCAAGGGTAATTAAACTCTTTCCTGCGGCTGCAGAATAACTCTTAGTGTATTGTCCAAGTTTAGTTAAAAATAATTCCCAGCTTTCATTTACTCCTCTAGAGTACTGATTTCCCATGGCATCTAGTGTACCGGTAAAAGCAAGTTGGTGACTCCAATCATTATCCTTATCTCGAAAATGGTTTTCGAATAGGTAAACAGTCACACCCTCGGCCTTACTTCCTTCTTTACTGAAGTATTGGTTTACCAAATTTCCAACTGTTTCTACATCTGATGCTTCTACATTAAAGCTATAGGTAGTCCAATAATATTCTTGTGCGTGGAGTATTAAACCGGAGAACAGCAGCAGATAGGTTAAAAGTAGTTTTTTCATAAGGTTTGTTTTGAAGATTAAATTGTAAAATACAAGGTAATGTACAAAAATTATTGATTATCAAAACTTTGTGTTTTTCGTCTATTTTATTCATTAGTCAAATCTTGAAGTTTTTATACCAATTCATGGCAGGAAATGTATTCTCTATGGCAAAGAAATTTAAGAAGTGACAGGATTCATCTTCTTAGCGAAGCTTGAAAATGGGCTTTTGGCAGCGCTTTATAAATCAAAAAGAGAAACTGCTACCCAGAGGCTTTTCTTTTTCTTCTTGTTTAGATGCAAGCATCACCTATGGTTAAAAAAAAGCACCCATATGGGTGCTTTCTCTGTTTACTTTGTAGATAACTCTACTCAAATATCGAACTTTGATATTACACCTCGAGATTTTGAAATTACCCTTCAAACTATATACCTAATTCAAAATGATTAACATCATATTAAGTGTATTCATTAAACCTAATAGTTAATTTGTCATCTAAAATTAAAAGTGCCTCCATGCGAATTCTATTTAATTTATTTACAATAATCCTCATGTTTTCATGTAATAAAAAAGAAGACTTTCAAGAACAAGTTGTTAATGATTGTATAGGAGAATATACTTCAGAAGAAATAGAATATACTCTTGTGTCGGCTTTTTTTGGACTTGACAATGCACTACCAAGTCTATTTTTATGTAATCAACAAGCAGGCCTGTTAGATGGTATGCCTGTTAATTTTAAATTCCCATTAGATGCATCAAGTTTATCAGAAACTGATTTTGAAGTTTTAGATAGCCTTGGAAATATACATACCCCTATTTGTGTTTCCATGGCCCCAGCTAATGAAAATGGAGAAAATCGAACTGTACTTCTCTTAGGTGAATTTGGCACCGCCGTTACTAATCCGCCTGTTGAGGTTAGAGTTGTAGGGGATTTATTTACAACTGATATTTTATCGGGAGAGTCCGCTTGTTCAGAAATAATAAATCTAAATGGAGTAACTACCACGAATGTTATTCCGCTAGCTGATGGACCAAGTTTATTCTTTGCCCAAAGAATTGATGGTAATCTGAATGAATGTGATTCAGGTACACAAACGATTCAAGTTGCATGGAATGGTGGTATTACACCATATATAAGTGGTGATAGCGAATCTGACTTATTTCAGTACTATGTTGGCTATTCTTACTGTTCGGGGGAACTAATACCTCATGTGCCTATTTCTGTAGTAGATATAAATGACAACGACAACTTTCATCAACTTTGTTTTTCTACGAGTGATGAAATTGTTAAAATTTCAATGATGGCTTACAAGGTCGAAGATCCTAACCAAGACCCAAATTTATATAGCGAAATTGATGTCAGTTCCTGCACTCAGTAAAATATTAGATCAAATCATTTCTTCAAAAAAAAACGGTTACACTATAAAAGTATAACCGTTTTATTGTTTTGGTAGCGAGGGCAGGACTCGAACCTGCGACCTTCGGGTTATGAGCCCGACGAGCTACCACTGCTCTACCTCGCGATTTGAAATGCGAATTTACAACTTTATCCCTTGTTATGCAACTTCATTTTTCTAAGAATTTGATTGTATTGCTTGAGTTGAAAAGAAAGGTTTTAAAATCTTTGGGCATTTGAATCCAAGCCTTGCAAAGAATAAAGTACTTTTGCACTCAAATAATATGTATGAGCAGTATCGTTGCCATAGTCGGAAGGCCTAATGTAGGGAAGTCCACATTTTTTAATCGGATGATACAAAAGCGTGAAGCTATTGTTGATGCGGTTAGTGGTGTTACCCGCGACCGCCATTACGGAAAGTCAGACTGGAACGGTCGAGTTTTTACGTTAATCGACACTGGGGGTTATGTAGAACGAAGCGACGATGTTTTTCAAAAAGAAATTGACAAACAGGTCAATTTGGCGATTGAAGAAGCCGATGCCATTATCTTTATGGTAGACGCTACCGATGGAATAACGGGTATGGACGAAACTATGGCAAAGTTGCTACGACGTTCACAAAAACCGATTTTTCTTGTACTCAATAAGGTGGATAATGCCCTGCGCACGGAAAATACTTTGGAATTTTATGCCCTTGGTTTTGAGCAGCTTTACCCCCTCTCCAGTATCAACGGTAGTGGAAGCGGAGAGCTTCTAGATGACCTGGTAGCGAGTTTACCAAAAGAAGAAGAAAGCGAAACTGCTGCCCTTCCCCGATTTGCTGTAGTGGGGCGGCCCAATGCGGGAAAGTCTTCTTTTATCAATGCGTTGATAGGCGAGGACCGTTATATCGTAACCGATGTAGCAGGCACTACACGCGACAGTATAGACACCCAATACAATCGGTTTGGTTTTGATTTTAAACTCGTGGATACGGCTGGAATTCGAAGAAAATCCAAAGTCAAGGAGGACATTGAATTTTATTCCGTAATGCGCTCTGTACGTGCCATTGAAAATGCAGATGTATGTCTATTGGTTGTTGACGGTACCCGTGGGTTTGACGGTCAGGTGCAAAATATTTTTTGGCTGGCACACCGTAACCATAAAGGAATCGTCATTTTGGTCAACAAATGGGATTTGGTAGAAAAAGATACCAACGCCTCCAAGCAGTTTGAAGCAGCAATTCAAAAAGAAATCGCTCCGTTTATAGATGTCCCGATACTTTTTATTTCTTCCTTAACAAAACAGCGAATTTTTAAAGCGGTAGAAACCGCGGTAGAGGTTTATAAAAATCGCTCTCACCGCATACCTACGAAAGAATTTAACAACCAGATGCTTCCCATCATTGAGAAGTTTCCACCCCCTTCTTACAAAGGAAAATTTGTTAAAATTAAGTTTTGTACGCAACTGCCTACACCTCATCCTCAATTTGCTTTTTTCTGTAACCTTCCCCAATACGTCAAAGATCCCTACCGAAGGTTTTTAGAAAATAAATTGCGTTCTCTTTATAATTTTAAAGGAATTCCAATCCAGATTTTCTTCCGAAAAAAATAGATTACATCTTTTCTTTGAGTTGTATCAAGGAGGCTTTTACCCCTTCTAATCTGGCGAGGAGTTCTTCCTTAGAGCCCGATTTAGCTCTGATCTGCAATTGTTTTTTCGCGCCTTCCAGGGTCATTCCTTTTTCTTTGACCAAATGGTAAATATACTGCAGGGTTACTATGTTTTCCTGAGTGTACTTTCGCGTACCGCTTGTCTTTTTTTTGGGTTGAATTTCTTTGAATTCTTTTTCCCAAAAGCGAAGTAAAGAAGGCTGAACATGAAATGCTTTTGCAACCTCACCGATTGAATAATATCGTTTCTCAGGAAGGTTTATATGCATTTTAATCCATGGATTGATTCTCTTGTCTGGACTGCGTTAGCAAGGCGTCAAATTCCTTTTGCGAAAGATTACCGTAGTAGAAGTTGAGAGGATTAATTTTTTTGTTGTCCTTAAAGATTTCATAGTGCACATGCGGACCTACAGATCTTCCTGTGTTGCCTACATAGCCAATGATGTCCCCCCGTTTTACCTTTTGGCCCCTACGGACATTGTATTTACTCAAATGGGCATACAAACTGATGTAGCCAAACCCGTGGTCTATTCGAATGTGTTTGCCGTATCCAGAAGAGCGATTATCGGCACGTTTTACCACCCCGTTTCCTGTAGCATAAATAGGAGTTCCTTTTCTAGCACTAAAATCCATGCCGTAGTGAAAACGTCTTTTCTTGGTAAAGGGATCCGTTCGGTAGCCGTAGCCTGATGCCATTCGGGTTAAATCCTGATTTTTGATCGGTTGTATGGATGGAATGGCCTCGATTAATTCAGCTTTATTGGCGGCCAAACGTTCAATTTCGTCTAGAGAGCGCGATTGGACTACGGTTTGTTTTGATAGAATGTCTAGTCGTTTCGAAGCATCGATAATTAAGTCAGAGTTGTCATAGCCTTCCAGGTCTTTGTAACGATTCACACCACCAAATCCAGCTCTTCGCTGTTCTTCAGGGATTGGACTAGCTTCAAAATAAACCCTGTAGATATTGTTGTCTCGTTCTTCAATATTTGCTACAACGGCCTCGATCTGATTTAATTTTTTATTTAAAATTTCAAATTGCAGCTCGTAATTTTCAAGCGCTCTTTTTTGACTAATTTCAACGGGAGTATTGATCCAGTCCGAATTTAATAAGAGGAGCAACGCGCCCAAGCCAAAAACAAAAGAAGCTAAAAAGAACAGGACTATATTAGAAATACGCTTTTTATGGGTAATTGTAATGGGCCTGTAGGAAAGCGTCTCTGAATCGTAATAGTATTTAACTTTACTCATAAAGTTTTATAAATTTTCGTTTCTTTTGCAGTATCAATTTATAAGCTCACTCAAAGGTATTAATTTTTGAGTTAGTAAAAACATTTACAAACCGTTGCAAAGATAAGCAACTTTTAATTTTATAGGAGTACAGGCATGAAATCCAACGAAGTTAGGCAGCAATTTTTAGATTTTTTTGCTTCAAAAGCACACACGATTGTTCCTTCTGCACCCATGGTAATTAAAGACGATCCAACTTTAATGTTTACCAATGCAGGGATGAACCCGTTTAAGGAATATTTTCTTGGAAATGCAAAGCCCAGTGCTAAACGAATAGCGGATACCCAAAAATGTTTGCGTGTATCTGGAAAACACAACGATCTGGAGGAGGTAGGTATAGACACTTACCACCATACTTTTTTCGAAATGCTCGGCAATTGGAGCTTTGGAGATTATTTTAAAAAAGAAGCAATAGCATGGGCTTGGGAGCTGCTCACAGAAGTCTATAACATAGACCCTAGCAAATTGTACGTTACCATTTTTGAGGGTTCTCCCGAGGAAAATATTGCCCAGGATACCGAAGCCTTTGAATTTTGGAAAGCCATTGTCCCCGAGGATCGAATCTTGTTGGGAAACAAAAAAGACAATTTTTGGGAAATGGGAGATCAAGGTCCCTGCGGCCCTTGTTCCGAAATCCACGTAGATATTCGCTCAGAGGAAGAGAAAAAAAGTACTCCCGGGGTAGAATTGGTCAACAAAGATCATCCCCATGTGGTTGAAGTATGGAATTTGGTTTTTATAGAATACAACCGAAAGGCAGACGGTAGTCTTGAAAAATTGCCTCAAAAGCATATCGATACCGGTATGGGATTTGAACGTTTGTGTATGGTCTTGCAGGGTAAAAACTCCAATTACGACACCGATGTGTTTAGTCCCCTGATTCGTGAGATAGAAACGTTGACCAAAACCACCTACGGAAAAACCGAAACTACGGATCGAGCAATTCGAGTTATAGCGGATCACCTCAGAACGGTTTATTTTGCTATTGCAGACGGTCAATTGCCCAGTAATAATGGTGCTGGCTATGTGATTCGGAGAATTTTAAGAAGAGCGATTCGGTACGGGTTTACCTTTTTAAATCAAAAAGAACCTTTTATTTATCAATTGGTTGAAACCTTACAAAAACAAATGGGCCCTGCCTTCCTTGAGCTGGTAAAAGAACAGCAATTGGCCTTTAATGTGATCCGTGAGGAGGAAAGTTCCTTTTTGAAAACCTTAGACCAAGGCTTACTTCTATTAGAAAGCATTCTTACCAACACCAACAACAAAACCATACCGGGAGCAAAAGCATTTGAATTGTACGACACCTTTGGATTCCCCTTTGATTTGACCGCACTCATTGCAAGCGAGAGAGGTTTTGAGGTTGATGAAAAGGGCTTTGAAGCTGCAATGGAAACTCAAAAATCACGCTCGAGAGCGGCAGCTGCCTCAAAAGCTGGCGACTGGGTAGTGTTGAGAGAGGACGATGCAGAAGAATTTGTAGGCTATGATCATTTAAAGACTCAAGTAAAAATTACCCGCTACAGAAAAATGAGCTCAGCCAAGGAGGGGGATTTTTATCAGCTGGTTTTCAATTTAACTCCTTTTTATCCCGAAGGAGGTGGGCAAGTAGGAGACAAAGGCTATTTGCAATCGAGTAATGGAGATGTTTTTTATATTCTCAATACCCGAAAAGAAAATAACCTCATCCTCCATCAAACCAAAACCATACCCGATCATCTAGAAGCTGCTTTTACGGCTGTAGTAGATGAAAAACAACGAAAAAGAACCTCTAGTAACCATACGGCAACCCATTTGATGCATCAAGCCCTTCGAGCAATCTTAGGTACTCATGTGGAACAAAAAGGTTCCATGGTACATTCGGGTACTTTCCGTTTTGATTTTTCTCATTTTTCAAAGTTGAGTGCAGAAGAATTAGTAGCGGTAGAACAATTTGTCAATGCGAGAATACAAGAACATATTGACTTGGAAGAGGACCGAAACACCCCTTATGACCAAGCCATTAAAAAAGGAGCCATGGCTCTTTTTGGAGAAAAATATGGAGATACCGTTCGAACCATTCAATTTGGTCAGTCCATAGAATTGTGCGGAGGGACACACGTCAAAAACACTTCAGAAATCTGGCATTTTAAAATTCTTTCGGAAAGTGCAGTAGCTTCGGGGATTCGTCGGATAGAGGCCATTACGGGAGATGCCGTAAAAGCCTATTTCGAAAAGCAGAGTGCCTTGTTGGAAAATGTCAACAATTTGCTAAAACAAAGTCAAGATCCATTAAAGGCAATTGAATCGCTACAAGCTGAAAATGCAGCCCTAAAAAAAGAAATTACAACGCTTTCCAAACTACAGGGTAAATTCGTTCAGGAGGAACTCAAATCGAAGATGCAAGTAGTCGAAGGAGTTTCATTTGTCGCTGCTGAGGTTGATCTCGATGCACAAGGAATGAAAGACCTCTCATTTGAATTTGGGGGAGGTTTAGAGCGTGCAATCATCGTATTGGGTTCCAAAAAATCAGGCAAAGCCTTGTTGAGTTGTTATATTTCCAAATCACTGGTCAGTGAACAAAAGAAAGATGCGGGTGCAATCGTACGTATCTTGGGGAAACACATACAAGGAGGGGGTGGAGGTCAAGCCTTTTTTGCTACAGCAGGAGGCAAAAATCCCGAAGGCATTTCGGCCGCGCTTGCCGATGCTCAAACGGTTTGTTTTTCCTAGAGAGAGCGTGCTGAGCTAGGAGGATAATCCCGAAGAATTTCTTGAACAAAAAAAGCAATTCTTTCGTCTCTGTTTTTGGTGTTTTGCTGAAGCCCACCGCGACCTTTTCCTTGCCAAACCAGTTGTTTGCTTACGCCGTCAATGATATTAATATAGAGAGTACCTTCCGTTTGGGTGCTAAGGGTGTGGTTTGAAGGACCCCAAAACCACGGATTGAAACCCCAGCCCCAACCCCAGCCCCAGTAGCTGATGTTATTGATGTAAATTTTTTCCTTTGCTTGGGTTGCAAATCCGATCAAAATATCGGGGGTTTCAGACTTTGATAATCCCTTTGCACTCAGTCCAAGATCAATGGCTTTTAAAATTCGCCTTTTATCCAAATCCGAGATTTCTACTTTATCAATCTGAGGTTTAAAAAAAGCATAGGTCTTGTATTGAGAAAAATCAACACTGCTGTCAAAATCAGAGTACACTCGTACAGAGGAACAAGAAACGAATAGTATAAGCGAAAAAAGGGAGACTAAATATTTCATGGCAAAATGATTTTTTTCTGTTGTTTGACCTTCTCAAAAAGTATGCCGAAAAAATTAATTTTTTTTAGGATCTTAACCATAAGGGCAATGCCGGCAGTTGCTTTGACAACAATAGCCCCTTTTTAAATGGTATTGTGTGGTAAACACTTTGTATCCTTCCTCGGAAAGATAGAAGTCTCCTTCTTCTAAAGGGGGGATGCCTTGTGTCATTTTAGTGTATTTTTGAGTATGACTTTTTTTAATGGGTATAAAAATAGTACAAATCAATCGCTTGACTTGCTCGAGAGCATCCGCATTACTATAAAACGGGAAGATTTAATCCACAGCGTGGTGTCAGGGAATAAATTCAGAAAGTTAAAATATAATTTTGAAGAGGTACTGCATCAAACTGAGGGGACAGTTCTCAGTTTTGGAGGCGCTTTTTCTAACCATTTAGCGGCTGTGGCCTATGCAGGAAAAATGCATCACCTTCCTACTGTAGGGGTTGTAAGAGGAGAAGAATGGGAACATAAAGTTGAAAAGAGTAGCACATTGCATTTTTGCAGAAGTCAAGGAATGGACTTGCACTTTGTTTCACGAGCTGAATATAGAGAAAAAGAAAAGGGGATCTTAGTTCGATCCCTGCGCCAAAAAATAAAAAATGTAACCATTTTACCCGAAGGAGGAACCAATGCCTTGGCGGTAAGAGGGTGTGAGGAAATTTTAACTGAAGCGGACCAGCATTTCGATACGATTTGCTGTTGTGTGGGAACGGGGGGAACCTTAGCTGGACTGATACGAAGTGCCAACCAAAAACAATATGTTTTGGGGTTTAATGCACTCAATAATCCAAGTGTAAAGGAATCCATTTCTGCCTTTACTCCCAAACAAAATTGGGAATTACTTTCCGGCTATACCTTTGGGGGGTATGCCAAGGTTACAAAAGAATTAATTGCCTTTATGAATGATTTTTATCAACAATATCAGATTCCTTTGGATCCAATCTACACTGGGAAAATGCTTTTTGGTATTTTTGATCTGATAAAAAGTAAGCAATGGTCATGGGGGAAGAATATACTACTAATCCACAGTGGAGGACTACAGGGAATCGAACCGATGAATCTCCAGCTCCAAAAAAAGGGACTCCCCCTTTTAAACTATGGATAGGAGTTCTTTATTCATTACTTTTTATAGCCCTAAGCTCTTGTGGAAGTTCAAAAAAAGTAATTGAGGAAAGACAAAAGCCCACCATCGAAAAAGAAGTTGTTAAAATCCAACCTAAAAAGAAAGAAAGTCCCCAACCCAGCGCTCCACTAGCGGTTATGACCAATAAAGAAAAAATCATTGCCTATGTAGCGCGTTATGCTCCGATGGCTCAACAAGAAATGAAATCCTATGGAATTCCTGCGAGCATTACCTTGGCTCAAGGTATTTTAGAGTCGGGAATGGGGTTCGGACGCCTTGCCGTTGAGGGGAATAATCATTTTGGAATCAAATGTCATACCGAGTGGAACGGCAAACGAATCTATCACGACGACGATGAAAAAGGAGAATGCTTTAGGGTGTATACCAATGCAGAAGATTCTTTTACCGACCATTCTTTATTTCTAAGAGATCGAAGCCGCTATGCCTTTTTATTTGACCTCAAAAACACCAACTACAAAGCCTGGGCAAAAGGTTTAAAAAAAGCTGGATATGCAACAGATCCAAAGTATCCAGACAAACTGATCAGCTTGATTGAACGCTTTGATTTGACTCGATTTGACAAGAAATATCGAATGGCTGAAAAGCCCCAAAAGAAAACACAACCCCCATACATTCATACCGTACAAAAAGGGGATACCTTGTACTCTGTTTCCAAACAGTATAATATTCCGATGGAACGAATTATTGAGGCAAATAACATTCAAAACCAAACCATTTATTTAGGTCAATCCCTAAACATACCATCCAATCCGTAGACATGCAATATCAGAGAAGTAGTCGTTTATTTAAAGAAGCCCAAGCTGTAATTCCCGGAGGGGTCAACTCTCCCGTCCGTGCTTTTAAGTCGGTAGGCGGAACCCCAATTTTTGTGGAACGTGCCCAAGGAGCCTATCTCTATGATGTGGAGGGAAACAAACTCATCGATTATATTTCAAGTTGGGGACCCCTGATTTTGGGTCATGCATTTGATCCTGTAATTGAAGCAGTCAAAAAAACAGCAGAGAAAGGAACTTCCTTTGGCATGCCAACTGCTTTGGAAACTGAAATTGCAACCTTGGCCCTTGAGATGGTTCCCCATATGGATAAAATACGTTTTGTCAATTCGGGTACGGAAGCTTGTATGAGTGCGGTGCGCTTGGCTAGGGGAGCGAGTGGAAAGGAAAAAATAATCAAATTTGCAGGTTGTTACCACGGTCATTCGGATGCTTTTTTAATTCAAGCAGGCAGTGGTGCAGTGACCTTTGGAAGTCCAAGTAGCCCGGGGGTAACCAAAGGAACGGCCCAAGATACGTTATTGGCGCCTTACAACAATCTAGAGGTAGTAACCCAGCTCTTTCAAGAGTATCCGGAGGAAATTGCAGCTGTGATCATTGAACCTGTGGCGGGTAATATGGGCTGTATCACTCCTCTTGAAGGATTTTTAGAAGGGCTGCGAAGTTTGTGCGATCGTTTCGGGTCCTACTTGATTTTTGATGAGGTAATGACAGGATTTCGTCTGGCTCCAGGGGGAGCTCAAGAGGTCTTAGGAATAAAAGCAGATATCGTTACTTTCGGAAAAGTAATCGGCGGGGGATTACCGGTAGGGGCTTTTGCCGCTAGTGATCTAATTATGCGTCACCTGGCACCCGATGGGCCGGTATATCAGGCGGGAACTTTGAGCGGTAATCCCTTGGCAATGGCAGCAGGCTATGCGATGCTCAATGCCCTAAATCAAGACAAAGAGGTGTTTGACCGCTTGGCAAAAAAAACAGCCTACCTTCATCAAGGACTTGATACAGTATTGAAACGTACAGGCTTAGCTTACCAGATCAACCGTTTTGGATCCATGATTTCTGTCCATTTTACAGCGAACGCTGTCACGGATTTTGAAACGGCTGCATTGGGGAATAATGATCGATTTAAAAAATATTTTCACGGCATGCTCCAACAAGGAGTTTATCTTCCGCCCAGTGCTTTTGAGAGTTACTTCCTCAATGACGCCTTATCCTTTGCAGACATCGACCAAACCGTTGATGCATTGGAGCGGATTGTAACTAAGCTCTAAAAAAAAATTCCGCTCTAAGGCGGCATTTTAAAGGACGTCCTTTTCGGCCTCTATGATGAGGACCTCTAGCTCTTTTTCGAGATCGTTGCATTTCTTTCCAAGCTGCAAATTGCGATTCGGTCAGTATGGCTTTGAGTTCATTTTGAATAGCGATCTGATGATCGAGCTTGTTGAGTTGCATTTTATAATGCCCTTTGGAAGAAATGCCTTCCTGTTTTTTTGGAGGTTGAGGAGGTACATTGTTTCTCAAAATTTTGGTTAGTTGCTTGGTTTGTTCTTCGGTAAGATCCAAATCCAATTGCATTTTCTTAACATGAAGGGTTAGACGCTCCTCCTGAGTAAGTTCTTTCTTATGCTGAGGATGTTGTGCTATTCCAATCCAGGGAAGAGCTAAGGCAAAAAGGAAAATTAAATGTTTCATACTATTTAGGTTTTTTTGTTTGAAAGCTTTGATATCCAAA
>Ga0233450_10004559_pt1 | contig 12504 bp, 7 predicted proteins | sample 011ome_30_FD_189956 | JGI IMG/M metagenome (GOLD analysis project Ga0233450, IMG submission 189956) | Coastal salt marsh microbial communities from the Groves Creek Marsh, Skidaway Island, Georgia - 011501CT (spades assembly) | ecosystem: Environmental > Aquatic > Marine > Intertidal zone > Salt... | reverse complement strand
ATCATTTCAACTTTTCATAATACGAGTCATTATGTGATGAGTATTGATTAAATCTCTTGGAGTAAAACTAATGTTCGATATTTCAATGAAGTTGTCTACTAAGGAGTAATCAGAAAAGGTTACTCTTTTTTTGATTAAAACTTAAGTATACAAGGGTTTAAGCCGTCCTCGTCTTAGTAATTTGCTTAACTTTATAAGTTCACTTCATCATCTCCATAATTGCTAATTTCTAGAATCTTATTTTGACTGCAATTGTTTGATGTCTTTTTGTTTTTATGGTATTGATATTCAATATTTCCCAGCTTGACAAATAAGTTTCGGATGTATTTAAGTCTTGTTCCGATAGTTCTTTTCCTTCTTTTTTAAGTGTATTTTTAAGTTCTGTATTTGTTATCATAATATCTGTTTTTCAAGTTAAAAAAGGGGATCTGTTTAATACAGACCCCCTCCTAGAAAAATTAATTATAATGAGGTCAATTACGCTGCCTCAGCCAGTTCAATATTGTTGGTTAATCTAACCTCTGATTCCATAATGACTGAGGGTTTTTTTAATAACCGATATAACGTCTATCATTCAAGGGAGCAACTTCACGGGTAGTTGCTGTACCAGAGAACATGTCTAGTACTGTGTCACCCGGTTTTGATGTCGATAGGATAAAGATCGACGGAAGACTCAAAGGAAAGGTCGCAGAGTGTTCCATATGAAATCCCACTTCCTTACATTTTTTTCTCAGTTCATAGGTGTTGCCACCTTTGTGCTTGAGGATGTTGTCTTTAAAGTCAAATCCTGAACCAACTTAGGTTCCTTGGCATCAACTGTACCGATGGATATTCCATTGTCTATGTCTTCCACCTGTTTCAGCCATTCCCTGTCAAAGTAGTAGTGCTCAGACTTCACGAAATGAAATATTGGTTCAAAATTTCGTATACTACCTCTACTTTCAATGCCAAAATCAAAGCGTTTAGATTGCAATTTAGAGGGGTCAAAAACAAAGAATTTTTCCTCTTCAGATTGACTACAATTTTTGCTTAAACACAACATTTAGTCTTGATTCCTTAAACACTTGTCTAAATTTGTCGAGGTATTATATAACTTCTGACAAAATGCTCACTATAGCTAATTGTTTGCAGTTAAATTAACAGCTTAATTGGGTTTGCTGTTTTTGACAAAACCTATTTAACAGAGTGATTAACCTCAGGTACTAATTAAGAGAATTTACTTAATTGGTTATTAAATTTATCCGTCTAAAAAAAGGCAATACATTTATACCGGTCCAATTCTCTTTGGTTGACATTAAAATCGTATGAAATGGAGAACTCATGGCTTCCACCAAAATTCATTAATTGAGAAGTATTAAATTCATAAGAGTATCCAAATCTATAATTTTTCCAATGAATACCAGTAAATATATTAAAAGAATTTATGTAATTAGAATTGAAAGTATTCTTTTCAACATTTTTTGATGCAGTTAATCCCAATGATATTCTATCATCATAAACATATTGAAGACCTCCATCTAAACGGTCATAGGGCCCTTGTTTTAAATAATTTGCCAATAAATATATTTTACTTTTTTTCGCTAACCAAGTTTCAATATTATATAAAATAGGCAGATAGTATTTAGTGTGCATTGAAAAATATATATCAATTGGTGTATTAACTGTCTCGGTTAGAGATATATTTGGTTTATTTAAATGACGAAACGTAATTCCGATCCATGAATCTGAGTTGTTAATTAAAAAGGAGGATCCGATATCAATAAAAATTCTTTGAGAATTTAAAATTGTTGGGTCTATTGTAGGATTAAAAAAACTATTACCTAAAGTTATTTGATCCTCGAAGAGTAAATTTTGAAATCCATAACTTTTATTTCCAACTCCAGCGGTAATACTAGGCCTAAAAAACCAAGAATTACCTAATTCGAAAGCCTTAGCGTAAATAAGATTTATTTGATTAAAACTATAACCAGAGCTACTCTCATTTTGATTTAATACACTAATTCCAATTCCACTCTTTATTCCTTCAAACCATCTATCGGCAAATGCAAAATTAGATGATACTTTTAAACTACTACTTCTCCATTGAATTCTACTAATTAAACCTGCTTTAGTACCTCTAGTCGAACCTGTGAAAGACGAATTTATTGTCTCAGGGACAAGAAAACTTTGAGAGAATAATATATCTTGACCTTTACTTTCAGTTGAGAAAGAAAATATTATTATAATTATGAATCTTTTCATGTTATCTAATTAATAATATGGGTGTGTGTTTTTTTATTTCTTGGCCATTAAAGGTAAGAGCATTTACTAACATTAAATAATTTCCATTTTCTGCAGGAATGTTTTTTATGTATCCATCCCAACCTTTAAGATCCGAACCTTCTTCGAAATAGACTAAGGCGCCTAAAGTATCATAAATATACATTTTGACATTTTGCATACATGAAAATAATGGTCTTATTGTATCATTTATACCATCTTTATTTGGCGTGAATGAATTTGGAGTCTCAAGTTCATATCCCTTTGTAACATTAATTACTTCAGAATATGTTTCTTTACAACAATTAGATTCATATTCTACCGTTAATGAAACTTTATATGATCCAGCAGTTTTATATGAATGTGTTGGATTCATTACATTGCTAACTAAAGGAGAACCATCTCCAAAATCCCAATAAAAATTGATAATATCCCCTGTTGATTCATTATTAAATGTAATCAATTCATTAAAACTAAGTATGTTGCAAAAACTAGTATTCGCAGATGAGTAACTAAAACTTGCGTCACCTATTTCTGGTAAATCAACAATTACTTCTACCTCAATTGGTGGACATCCGTTAGTTAAACTTTCTTGATCGTGAATGTAAGCAATATAAGTTCCAGATTCTGTTGTTTCCATACATTGAGGGTTAGATGGATTACAAATATTTCCTCCAGACCAAGTAATCTCGTAAGGAGGACTTCCTCCATTTATAAATAAATAATTGGTTTGTATCATTGCGTTGTTGTCGCAATCTTCTGTAACTGTAGATGTAATTTGTGCATTTATTACAGGAGGTCTAGTTAAAACAACCTCTTTAATGTCAGTATTTGTAGAACAATTGTTAACATCATCAACGTCAATTTTGTAAGTTCCTGCTGAAAGTCCATTTAAACACCAAACACCACCACCTAATGACGTCCACCCACTTCCAATTGGAGATGGATTTGTTCCACCTGTAATTGTTATACAAATTGAGCCATTGGAATAACTCCAATCTGGAGAACAGGTTGGGTTTTCTATACTATCAATTGTAAACGACAATTCAGTAGGTTCATTAACAAATATATTATTCGAATAGGTACAGCCATTTGCATCAGTTACTGTAAAAATAAAATCACCAGACTTAACGTTGAAAACACCTGTTCCTTTATAGGGTGCTGTACCTCCGCTAGCTGTAATTGTAACTTCCCCCATTTCTCCATTACATAATATAGGATCAGTAACTATGGCAGTTGCTGTTAAATCATTTGGCTCAGTTACTGTAATAGTTTCAGTTATTTCACAACCATTAGCATCTGTGACTTTTATTGAATGCACCCCAGCAGTTAGTGTATAATTTCCAGTACCTCTATACGGAGCTGTACCTCCCGAAGCTGAAACTTTGTAGACTTCCTTACCTCCAAAGCAATTGATAGGATCAGAGATTAAATCACTTGATGATGATAGCTGTGAAGGTTCTTTTAAATCATATTCAAGTATTATATTATTCGGACAGTTATTATCAGTAATTGTCAGCGTATATTTTCCCGCTTTAAGATTTTCAAATTCAAGAATATTTGGAGTGCTAAGATCATTATCTAATATCATCCCTGGGGAAAGATTATAGCTATAGCTTCCCGAACCTCCAGATAATGATACATTAATAAATCCATCGTTTGTCCCAGAACAGCTTATTTCATATCCATTATAATTTGAAATTTCTTCTGTCACATTAATTGGAGAAGCGGTTTCCTTTATTGCATATATGGGAGAAATCAATTCACACCCATTATTATCTATAACTTTAAATACGTAATTACCCTTGCAAGCATTATTTAATATATTGGAACCTGCTTGTACTAATAAATCAAATTGTCCAGATCCAGGTATTTTTTCTGTATAGAACTCTTTTAATTTGTATGGTAAAGTTCCCCCTTTGATATCCAATTCGATATACCCATCACAATTTAATCCAATATTATTACAAGACATGTCAACTAAAGATATTAAATTGACTTCTAATGGTTCAGGGGGGGTGATTGTGTATTCAAAATATTGGATACAGCCGGATGAATCAGTAATTTGAAGTGAATAATCCCCAGGACATAAATTATATTGATTTTGGTTTTCTGGACGACTTACATTACCATTACTTGATGACCAATAAAAGGAAAACGGCCCTATTCCGACAGGATTTACCTCAATACTTCCAGCACAAAGAGGGTCTGAATAACTACACAAGATATTAGTAACTGTTGCATTGTCTTGTATTTCTGGATTTACAGTGACAGATATTATGAATGATTCTCCTTGACAACCATTAGAAGTAACAGGAACTACAGTGTAGATGACTTCTTCTATATTATTAGTAGTATTTACCAAAGTTTGAGAAATTTCGGATTGAGATATTAAAATTTCATCTGATTCACCATCAACATTTGGATTATCTACAACTGTCCAAGTGTATTTTGTTCCAACCGGTACATTATCTCCATCAACTCCTTGCATAGGTTCAACTTTAAAGGTTTCTCCAGAACAAATTAGTGCTGCAATTTTATCTTCAATTACAGGCTCGGGCTCAACAGTTATTGTAACAAGAAAGGAGTCGCCTTGGCAACCACCTGCACTTACAGGTACTACCGTGTAAACTACATCCACTGCTCCGTTGGTTGTATTGGTGAAGGCATCATCTGCTAAATCTGTCGCCTTTAGTCCATTACCCACTGCAGGATTTCCAGCAAACACAGTTAGACCATTCAACTCAAGGTTTGTGATGTTATAAGTCGCTGCTGCTACTGTAGTACTGCCATTGAAATCTATTCCAGATGCCCCTTCACTACAAACCGTTAGGAATTGATCTGAAACTACAGGCTCTGGATCTACCGTAACCGTAACCGTAAACTCATCGCCTGGACAACCATTATCTCCGATAGGAACAAAGGTATAAACAACATCTAATGCTGCCGATGTCAAGTTCTTCCATGTATCGTTGACGATTGCATTGGCTGGCAAATCATTGCCTATCGCCTGATTACCACCACCGGCCGTTAAGCCACTCTCAGGTGCTATATCAATCAAATTATAATTCGCAACACTTGGTCCATCTGCATCATCATTTAAAGTCACATTAATCGCCTCTACACTACACACCGGTGGAATGATCATAGGATCAACCACAGGCTCAGGGTTTATTGTCGCAGTTACAGTAAAAGATTGCCCCTCGCAACCTCCAGACGTTAATGGAACTACAGTATATACAACATTTACTGGTGCATTGGTGGTATTAGTAAAAGCATCATCTGCTAAATCAGCGGCGGTTAAACCATTCGCCACCGCAGCACCACCGGCAGAGACTGTCAGACCATTAAACTCAATATTTGTGATATTATAAGTTGCCACAGCTACTGATGTACTGGAATTGAAGTTAGCTCCCAAAGGCTGATCGCTACACACAGGATCTACAGTCTGATCATTTACGATGGGCTCAGGATTAACAATTATTTTAATTTCAAATGGAGCTCCTTCACAACCTGAAGCTGTTGACGTTGGTGTTATCCTGTAGGTTACAGAGGCTATATTCGTACTTGTGTTTACAAGCGTTCCACTTACGTTTCCCGTACCAGTATCACCTACATCTGCTCCTGTAAATGTTCCTTCTTTTGAAATGATTTCCCATATAAATGAGCTTGATACACCATTACCACCATTACCTGTATCATTGATGTTGTCTTGTGGATCGAAAGAATAAGCAACATTTGAAGAAACTTCCTCTTCAGAATTTACCCCCACAGGCTCTGGATCTACCGTAACCGTAACCGTAAACTCATCGCCTGGACAACCATTATCTCCGATAGGAACAAAGGTATAAACAACATCTAATGCTGCCGATGTCAAGTTCTTCCATGTATCGTTGACGATTGCATTGGCTGGCAAATCATTGCCTATCGCCTGATTACCACCACCGGCCGTTAAGCCACTCTCAGGTGCTATATCAATCAAATTATAATTCGCAACACTTGGTCCATCTGCATCATCATTTAAAGTCACATTAATCGCCTCTACACTACACACCGGTGGAATGATCATAGGATCAACCACAGGCTCAGGGTTTATTGTCGCAGTTACAGTAAAAGATTGCCCCTCGCAACCTCCAGACGTTAATGGAACTACAGTATATACAACATTTACTGGTGCATTGGTGGTATTAGTAAAAGCATCATCTGCTAAATCAGCGGCGGTTAAACCATTCGCCACCGCAGCACCACCGGCAGAGACTGTCAGACCATTAAACTCAATATTTGTGATATTATAAGTTGCCGCAGCTACTGATGTACTGGAATTGAAGTTAGCTCCCAGAGGCTGATCGCTACAAACCGGCCCTACAGTCTGATCTGATACCACAGGCTCAGGATTAACGGTTACTGTTATGGTAAATGGCTCTCCCTCACAACCCTCTGGATCTGAGGTTGGTGTGATGGTGTATTCTACCGTGCCTACCGCACTGCTTGTATTGGTTAGTGTTCCTGTAATATTTCCGGTGCCAAGATCACCTATGGAAGCTCCTGTTACACTACCCGTTATATCCGAAACCACCCATGCAAAAGCGCTCGCCACACCATTGCCACCATTTCCTGTATCATCGATGTTGTCTTGTGGGTCAAAGCTAAATGGCTCATCTGAACATACATCTTCTGTTGAAGATACCCCCACAGGCTCTGGATCTACCGTAACCGTAACCGTAAACTCATCGCCTGCACAACCCGTTGTGTTTGCCATAGGGGTAACAGTGTATTCTATTACTGCCACCGTATTGCTTTTGTTAGTTGCTGTTCCTGTAATGCTTCCAGTGCTCGCATCATTTAACTCTACTCCAGATACCGTACCGTTGATATTAGTTACCACCCAACTAAAGGAACTTGATACACCATTACCTCCATTAGCAGTATCGTCAATATTTTCTTGTGGGTTAACATCAAAACTTTCATCTGAACAAACAGTAACAAATGAAGCTATTCCTACCGGTTCAGGGTTCACAATAATTTTAAAACTCTCTGTTGGTCCCTCACATTCTACTCCATAATTGCTGTAAAAAGGAGTAACAGTAATAGTTGCCGTTACGGGTGCATTTGTGGTGTTAGTCCCCGTAAAGCTAATATCATCGTCCCCACTTGTCGCTAAGCCAATGGCAGGATCTGAGTTTACCCATTCATAACGCGTAGTACCAGTAGCTTCTGAAGTGGTAAATGCTTGTGTAATCACATCTCCACTACATGCTGTTATGTCATTGATGGCATCAACCTGTCCTAATGGGTTTGCTATGATCGTTAAGTTTTCTGCCTTCAAACAGCCATTGGCATCTTCTAATAAGACCGCATAATCTCCTGCTCCTAGATCTGTTTTATTCACTTCTTGGCCGACATTGACATTGGTAACAGGAGAGCCTGCCAATAAGGTCATATCATTATTGTCAACCACAGGATTATCAGGATCATCAAAATGACCTGCATAGAAGCTAATGTCATAATTGGGAGTACCGCCTGAAGGGGTTATGGCTATTTCACCATTGGTTGCTCCTTGGCAGACTGCGACAGTAGAAGTAAGGTTCAACTCAAAAGGGTCGGGCTCGGTGATGGTGAAGTTCAGTTGATTGATACAATCAAATCGCTTGGTTTCAAAAACATAATTGGTAAATGGACTTAAGAGTAGGTTCTGAATAATTAATTCTTCGTTTATCCTGTCGGTGTAATTCACCGTATAACTACCTGCCTCCAAATTGGATCGGTAAACCACCCCATCTGAGGAGGTTTGAGGCGCCCAGTTTTGCACTAATACACCATCACGTACGATCTCCGTGAAATAGATTTTAGGGTCTTTATTTTCTTCCCACCCCCCCGTAAAAGTGAATTCCACTTGTCCATCATTGCCCCCGGGACAAGAAACATTATTCAAAATATTAATTGTGCCAGTTACTGCTGAAGGAGCTACTATCGTGAATGTCGTCTGACCAGTACATTCATCGCCAGAAACCCAATCCAATGTATAAGTGCCTACCTCTAAGTCTTGTATGGCTAACTTAGAGCCAGATTCTTGGCCTGTTAAATTTGTATTTGGTCCTGTGAGTGTCCAATCCATTGGAGGAGGGCCATTTAAAAAATTAATTAAGGCTAAACCAGAATTTGGGTCATCTTGACAAATTAAGCCTGCAAAATCAATATCAGCTCTTAAATCATATGGTTCTGTAAGAGTAAGCCGAATATCACGAACTTCATTTCCTGCCTCATCTGTCACAGAAACTCTGTAGCTTCCTGGGTCAATCCCCCTGAGCTCATTATCATCTTCAAAAAAATCTTCATTCCCATTAAGATCGGTTCTTGAGAATCTTTCCCAATTAGGATTCTGCTCGCTACCATTATTGATTTCCCAGTAAAAAGTAACATCACCTACGGATTCACCAATAGAAACTCTTATTTTTTTTGCACAAGCAGCTGTTAATGTACCAGCGACTGTCAATCCATTCGATAATTTAAATTGTAGGTTAGTTAAAAATATAGTAACCAAAAACGGAACTACCCATTTTATATTATTTTTTACAAGCACGATAACCGATTTTTATAAAACTGTAATTTTTATAATCTCTATAGAGGTTCTATTTCCAAGCATAGAAATTACTCTGGTTAAAAAGGAGATAAAAAGATAAAGATATGAAAAAAAATAATTTTTTAAAATAAACTTCTTTAAATTTGAATATTGTTGTTATATTTATAGTTCACAGCAGGTCTTTTTGGAACTCCTTTTGCAGGTAGTTAACCAAACAATTGCTTCCGTTTTGCTAAAGCTTTGAATAATAGGGTGCGGGTAAATCAAAATCATATTAGTTCAACTTTTAATAATAAGAGTCATTATATGATGAGTGTCGATTAAGTGTCTCGGAGTTAAACTTATGTTCGATATTTCAATAGAGTTATCTACTACACAAAACGGATCGGTATTTCTACCGGTCCGTTTTTTATTTGTACCCCCATAATCCCATGTAAATGAATGGATTAATCCGAAAATCAGGTTGAGATCTGAGTTTCGATATTCCCTTTCAACGGGATTAATGACAATACCCTTGGGAAATATCAATTTTTGGACTGAAAGCTTAGTTTCATAATCCCCTGAACCCCATATTTCATTGAGTTTTTCAGAGAATACAATCAAACTCTCAAAGGTCCAAATTACCATAGATAAAATGTATTTGACGCGGTACCGCCCTCTTTAATCTCAAGTATTTTTTTAGTATAAGATAAACGCACTTTGTTTTTAATATCCATATAACTTGTGTTTTCTGATTTTAAGTAAATTTTTATGATGTGGTTTGGTAAGTTAATAAACGATGTAAAATCTCTAAAACTATTGTCTGAATTTAATAAAAAAACCTTTTTATTTTAAAATAGTATAATTTTATGTAATTTTTTAAAATTAATAATTATCCTGATTTAAAATATTTAATTAGTATTTTTTTGTATTTTTCTAATGTACTCTTCAGAGTAACCTGTAATATTTGATAAGTCTTTTAAGGGCTTATATTTATTAGATTTTAAATTAAGAATATATTTGCGTTCGTTTTCAATAACTTTTCCTGGAGTTTCATTTAATATTTTGCAGAGTTTTCTGTAAGATATTTTGAAGTTTTCTTTAATTAATTCTGTAGTTACCAAATTTAAGTTTTTTCTAATATATTCTTTAATTAATTCTTTAGTTAATTTTTCCTGAACAACTGTTTTATTGTTTTTTTGTATAAGCTTATAACTTAAAAATATAATAATCAATATGGAAGTAAATAATATGTAGTAGATGAAACTTTTTGTATTAATATTTTTATTTTTCTGTTTATTAGTTGTTTTTAACTTATAGAAATCATCTATACTAACGCTATACAGACCAGAGACAGATCCTGCATAAATAGAATCTCCAATTTTTTCTAAACTGTATTTGTTAAATTCTTCATTTAATATTTTGAATTCCTCTAAATTTTTTAAGTTAAGTTTATACATTCCATTATCTGAAGTTAATACCAATGAGTTATTTAGAGGTAGTATGTTATGGTATGCTGATGTGTTTTTAATTATTTGGCTTGTTCGAGTATTTCTAATTAACCCAATTTCACTAGCACTTATATAGTATATATCATTACTATTTTTTTCTATGGTGATGTCGATAATTGGCTCCTTGAAATCTATTAAAGTTTCATGATTTAAATCATTATTAATAACCTTTAATTTGTTATCTAAAAGATAAAGGATTCTCCCATCTTTATATTTATGAATTATTTTTAATGTACTAGATCTGTCATTTGTCTTTGAGGAGTCTATTAACTCTATATTTTTTAAGTCTGTTTTCCATAGTCCTTTATTGGTAAGTATTAGATAGTTGGTGTTTCCAAGAGCAACTATATCTGAACCATATCCAATACTTTTTTTATTAATTCTTATTTCACCAATAACAGAAGAATAATACTTAAGCGTGTCATTAGAAGCAACAAACATGCCATCATATAATACAAAAGTCTGCCCGTTTAATTGTCTTATTTTCCCTGAAGAATAACTAGGGAAATCTTCCATTAATTTAAGTTTTGAATTAAAAATGCCACTGTAGGTAGCAATGAAATCTTTAGAAATAGCCCGAACACTTTTTTTATCAAGTTTTTTACGAAACAGAGTTTTAGTATATATAACCAACTTTTGATCTAAAATTTGGTAGTGAAAATCGTTGTGTGTCAAAGAATAATTTAATTCATCTGATTCAAGAAGTTTACTAGCAAAACTTTCAACAGTTTTTTTTTCTTTAATGTTATATCTAGCCCATCTTTTGATTTTAGGATTTACAAGGTTTAGTTTATTTTCTTTTAATTGAAATAAGCCTTTATCAGTAGATAAGAAAATTTTTTCATCTACTTTAATTAAATTAAAGGCTAAAAATGGTGATTCATTGTAGGAACTTATTACTTCTTCCAGTTTGAACCCAGATGGAGATGATAGTTGTAATGCGATAAAATTTATCGATATATAGATTATTTTTAGCATTTGTAAAATTTTATCTTTTTTAGCAAATATATAACTTATTTTTTATTGAAAAAATTTTGAATTTTTTTTCAAATTTGCACCCTTTTTGAATCAGATGAATTCAATTCATTAAAAATAAAGTAAGTTTTATTAATTAACAAGATTACAGAGATGAGTATATTTTCAATTAGATTTATATTGTTGAAAACACTACAAATAGGTTATGTATTGCTTTCAAGACATATTTTATTGCTAATGTTTTTTGTATCTCTAAAGTTGTTTTCCCAGTTACCCCCTCATCCTCAACTGAATGCGAATAACAAGCATGCGGTTGTTGGCGCCTACCATAAGTATGATTGGGTTCATCCAAATCAGTATGATTTTCTTTCTGGTAGCCCAAAAAATACCACGGCAAATAAACTCAGACTTCAGGTATACTATTTTACTCTTTTCGATAGGGAGGAACTTTTATTTACCTATACTAATATGCCTTCAGAGTTTAATGATCTATTTGTATTTAGACCTAGAAGGAGCTATGCTAGAAGGGGAGAAGGTGCACCTTATGGTAGAGGATTTTCGGCTTCTTCTCAGTCTGAGATTCGTACATATTATGGAAAATCAACTACATTTTTCCCTCCTAACTGGGAAAAGCAGAATTTAAATTGGCCATTTGGCTCATCTGGCACATCTTCCTTTTTATCCCAATATTATGCTGACTTTTATCCTGAGGCGCGCGAATCCAATTCGGGAGAAAATTCTTACAGTCTGACTGGTGCATATTGGAGTCAGATGTATCGTCATAAGAATTCCTCACATTCATTGCCAACGCGATGGAATTATGGACCTGGTCGTGGTTCTATCCCAAATCAGAGAGATCCTATCGTAGAATATTTTATTCCTGACGCTTTTTGGACCGATCATGATTATTTCCGCATGGAAACATTTTCTGCATTAATGCCTAATACAGGTCGTTGGTATAATACTCCTAATCCATATATGGACCCAAATTATAGAATCATTTTTGGTGGTGACTGGGGGAGCTATATTTTTAGTCAGAATTCCTACATTTTTCCTTTTGTAAATCAATCTGGACAAAAAGTTACTCTCTTAAATAATTCCCCAGTTCCTTATGATTTTGGGATGCAAGGAGCTTATTCGAATAGCGAGAGTTTCTTTAGTTCCTTCGCACAAGATAAAGAGGGTGATTTGTTAATTTAT
>Ga0233450_10004556_pt1 | contig 12507 bp, 7 predicted proteins | sample 011ome_30_FD_189956 | JGI IMG/M metagenome (GOLD analysis project Ga0233450, IMG submission 189956) | Coastal salt marsh microbial communities from the Groves Creek Marsh, Skidaway Island, Georgia - 011501CT (spades assembly) | ecosystem: Environmental > Aquatic > Marine > Intertidal zone > Salt... | reverse complement strand
TCTCGTTTCCAACAAAAGTCTCAGCGCGGTGTGCGCGTTTTCCGGCGGCCATCTCCTCACTCCTTGTTGCGCTGGCTGTTGTTGATGAACTCCTCCTCCTTTCATCAACATCCCCGAAGTCGTCGTCGTCGTCGTCGCGGTGTTCGAGGACGTCGACGACCGACCCGGCGACGTGTTTTCGGAAGAAGAAGACGAATCAGAGGAAGCATTGGAAGGTTTTTTAACAACCGATGATGATGATGCATTATTCACATCGTCGTCCTCTTCTCTTCCTCCTCCTCCGCCTCCGCCTCCTCCTCGGGGAGAGGGAAAGAATTGATATCTCATATGATATATACAGAAACAGCGCGGTACAAAAGAGAGAGAGAGAAAGCGTCCCTTCTCTGTTTTTATGTACACTCTCTGTTCTTAATAACGTGTGCGTATAAATATAGGGAGAAGAAGTAAGTCTCTTCTTGCTTTCGTTTTGCTGACTCTCCTCGAGAGAGGAGATTTTTTGGTCTTTTTTCGATCCTCTTTTTTTCTCTGTTTTTTCTCTCTTTTGGTCTCTGGTTTTTTCGCATCTGTTCTCTCACAAAACACAACAACACAGAGACAACGAAAGAAATGTGAAAAAAAACAAAAAATTCATCAGAACAAAATCATCTCATCCTCTCGTTCCTTATTGCGCGCGAAGTTTAGAAGAGAAGAAGAAATGACTACGTTTCTCTTGCGCTCTGCTTTGAACAACGCTGTGAGTAGTGGTGCTCCGACGATTTCTTCTTCTTCTTCTTCTTTTTCGTCGTCTTCGTCAAAAAAGCAGTCTTTGTCAAAGTTGGGGAGAAAGAGCAGAAGGAAGATTTTTGTATCTAAAAATGACGATGCGAACGTGAACGACGACGACGAGGAGGAGATTTTATCGGAAACGACGAAACGCATCGCGGAGCAAATAGCCTCGCGGAGGACGACGGGAAACGAAAAAGCGTTCGGTGCGGGTGGACAAACGACCGTGGACAGTTTGAAAAGAGTCGATGGTATTTGGAAGCGGATAAAGAGCAGCGAAGGAAAAACGAGGCGTGTGAGAGAGTTTGTGAAAACGATTCGGACGACGGTTGAAGAAGTAGAAGAAGGAAAAAAATTTGACGTCGTCGTATGCGGCGGCACGCTCGGGATTCTTCTCGCCGCGACGTTGCAACAGAAAGAAAACAATTTGAAAGTTGGCGTCATCGAGCGCGGGAAACTGCAAGGTCGCGAGCAAGAGTGGAACGTGACGAGGAAAGAACTGTCCGTGTTGTGCGCGTTGAACGTGTTGACGGAGGAGGATTTGGACGAGGTGATATGCGGGGAGTTTAATCCGATTAAGTGCGGGTTTTACGATAGCACTGGAAAGAGGAGACAAGAAGAGAACGAAATCGTGACAGAGAACGTGTTGAATTGCGGGGTATCGCCGACGAGGTTGATCGAAAAGTGTCGCGAAAATTTCGAATTGAACGGAGGGGTTGTGTTTGAAGAGACTTCTTTGAACGGCGTGACGATTAACGAAGAAGAGAAGCACGAGTGCGCGCGGTTAGATATTGGTTCGGAAACGATAGAAGCAAGATTAGTCGTAGACGCCATGGGGTTTGGATCACCAATTACGTTACAGGCGAGAAATGGAGAGAAACCGGACGGCGTGTGCGTGGTTGTCGGGACGTGCGCGGAAGGTTTCGACGAGGCGAAGAACGTCTCGGCAGATTTGATTTATACGTGTACTGATATTTCCGAGGAAAGACAATATTTTTGGGAAGCGTTTCCAGCCGAGTTAGATAAGAAGAAGAAGAAGAACAGTCATAAAAACAACACGTCAAACGTTCGAACGACGTACATGTTTTCCTACTTGGACGCGAAGCCAGAGCGACCGTCCATCGCTCGTATTTTAGACGACTATTGGAACTTAATGCCCAAGTACCAAAACTTGAATTCGCTGGATGATGTCGAGTTCAAGCGCATATTGTTTGGATATTTCCCGACGTATAGGAATTCACCGTTGAAAGCACAGTTCGACCGCGTGTTACAAATCGGCGACGCTTCGGGAATGCAATCTCCGCTCAGCTTTGGCGGCTTGGCGTGCATGTTGCGCCACTTACCGCGCATATCGCTCGCGTTGACGGAAGCGTTGGAGGCTGATATCGTCGATAAGAAGGCACTGGGTACAATCAACGCGTACCAACCCGCCTTATCGGCAGCGTGGTTATTTCAAAGGTGCATGTCCGTTCAAGTCGGGAGCAGTTCGTCTCCTTTTTCGTCCTCGAAAACCTTCATCAACGATTTGATGCGCATCAATTTCGGCGTCATGCAAAATCTCGGCGACGATGTTTTGAAACCGTTTTTGCAAGACGTCATTCGCTTCAAGCCGTTGTCGAGAACGTTGTTATCCATGACGAAGAACAACATCGCGTTCGTTCCGTCTATTTTACTCCAAGCCGGCGTCGAACCTATCGCGGATTGGTTTCGACACTTTGTCGCTTTAGGCGTGTACGACTTCCTCGAACCCGTCGTCGAGCCCGGCATGACGTGGGCGAAGAATACAAACGCGCTTTCCCCGCGCTCGAAGTTTTTTTTGCGCAGGTACTTGGAAGCCATCGAATACGGCGCGGGAAATGATTCCGTCGATAAGGAAATTCAAAGAAGAAGTCGCTCGTCTTAGAGACAAAATAGAATAAAGAGAGAGAAAGAATTAAAAATTTGTAACAACACCGTTTGAAGAAAAAGCAGCTTTGAAAATTTCAACCTTTTTTTTCGCGAACCTTTTCTCTTTGGGAAGAAGGAATTCAATTCCAATTTCGTCACCACAAATCCCTTTCTCTCTGTCTCTTTCGCGGGTTGGCGAGAAACGCAGACAAAAGAGGACGACGACAAAATGTCCGACGAAGGGATGGTGACGATGGACGAGGACGAGGAGATCGGTCAGGTACGTTTTGTCGAGTATATACGTGTTCTCTGTTTTTCTCTCCCTTTTGATCGCAGAGATGGCGGAGAGATGATGATCATCACATCACGTCGTCTTCCTTCGTCGTCGTCATCGCTGGTGGTTTCTACCGCGCGTTGTTGTTGTGTGAATTGCCAAATCACTCGAAACTCTTCTTTTGACCGTGTGTGCGAGAAGAGAGAGAGAGAGTGAGACGTCTTCTCTCGCTCTCTCAAAGTCGAAAGAGAGGACGACGATCAATCCTACGAGCGAAGACGGCTCTCTCTCTCTGAATGTGTCTCTCTGCTTTTCTTTTTTGTTCTTCCTCTCTCTCTCTCTCTCTCTCTCTCTCTGGAGAGCGTGTTACGCGTTGGATCGCAACTTAACTGACCTCTTTCTTTCTCTCTTTCTTTCTTTCTTGCGTTCGTTATCATCAAAACAGGAGGACGCCTGGACGGTCATCTCGGCTTTTTTCGAGGAGAAAGGTTTAGTTCGACAGCAATTGGATTCGTTCAACGAATTCATTCAACACACGATGCAGGAAATCGTGGACGAGATGTCTACTTTTGAGTTAAGTCCGGAACATCAACACGTTCCCGGGGAAGAGATGGATGAAAGCGAGAAGAAGACGGTGTCGGTGTCGTTTGGGCAGATTTACTTATCGAAACCGATGGTGACGGAAGCGGACGGGATGACGTCGACGTTGTTTCCGAAAGAGGCGAGGTTGCGAAACTTGACGTATTCGGCGCCGTTGTACGTGGATATGCGGAAGAAAATCACCACCGTGACTCAAAATAGCGAAGAAGAAGGTGGAGGAGAGAAAATTAACGAAGAAATTGAAGACATTAATAAAGTGTTCATCGGAAAAGTGCCGATTATGTTGCGCTCGGAGTATTGCTCTTTACACGACCACACGGATAAGGAGTTGACCGAGTTAGGGGAGTGTCCGTACGATGAAGGTGGATATTTCATCATCAACGGTTCTGAGAAAGTATTAATCGCGCAAGAACGCATGGCAGCGAACTCTGTGTACGTGTTTATGAAGCGTCAACCAAGCAAGGTGTTGTATGTCTCGGAGTGTCGCTCGCAGCCGGAATCCGGTATTCGAGGCGCGTCGGCGTGTGTGGTGAAACAATTACACGGACAAGGGAAGAACTCTCCGGGTCCGTTACACGTGACGTTGCCGTATATTCGCTCGGATATCCCGATCTTTATCGCCTTCAGAGCGTTAGGCTTTGTGGCGGATAAGGATATTTTAGAGCACATCGTGTACGACTTTGGCGACAATGAAATGATGGATTTGTTGCGACCTTCGATCGAGGAGGCGCAAGTGATTCAGTCGCAAGCAGTCGCGTTGGATTACATTGGTAAAAGAGGCTCCGCGGTTGGTGTGGCCAGAGATAAGAGAATTAAGTACGCGCGTGAAATTCTTCAAAAAGAGTTGTTGCCGCACGTCGGCGTCGGGGAAGATTGCGAAACGAAGAAAGCGTATTATATGGGATACATGATTCACCGTTTGTTGCTCGTTTCTCTTGGACGACGAAAGGAGGACGACAGAGATCACTACGGAAATAAACGTTTGGACTTAGGTGGTCCACTTCTCGCGCAACTCTTCCGTTCGCTCTTCCGAAAAGTCACCAAAGACGTTCGTCTGTATTGCCAACGGTGCATCGATTCAGGCAAAGAAATCTCGCTCACGCTCGCGGTAAAAGCAAAAACAATCACGCACGGTTTGAAATATTCTTTGGCGACTGGGAACTGGGGCGCGCAAGGCGCCGCCGACGTCAGAGCGGGCGTGTCTCAGGTTTTGAACAGACTCAGTTTCTCGTCGACGTTATCGCACTTGAGACGTATCAACTCGCCAATCGGTCGTGAAGGTAAACTCGCCAAGCCGCGTCAGTTACACAACTCGTTATGGGGTATGATTTGCCCCGCTGAAACGCCAGAAGGCCAAGCCGTCGGTCTCGTGAAGAACCTTTCGTTGATGGCTTTGGTATCGGTAGGCTCTCCATCCGCGCCGATCCTGGAGTTTCTCGAGGAGTGGACCATGGAAAACCTTGAAGAAATCTCACCCTCTGTAATTCCGCACGCTACGAAAATCTTCGTTAACGGTGTTTGGGTTGGTGTTCATCGAGATCCAGGAGACCTCGTGCGCACGTTGCGTGAATTGAGACGAAAAGTCGACATCACTACGGAGTGCGGCATCGTCCACGACATTCGCTTGCGCGAGTTACGACTTTGGACGGATTATGGGAGATGTACTCGACCGTTGTTCATTGTTGAAGATCAGAAGTTGGTCATGAAACGTTCGAACGTAGAGCTCTTGCAAGAAAAAGACGAAACCGGGTACACTTGGAACGATTTGGTCACCTCGGGATTCATAGAATACGTCGATACGGAGGAGGAAGAGACGACGATGATTTCCATGACCATCGAAGATTTACTCGCGGCGCAAACCGCCGAAGCTGCCGGACGGGGTTTGAACATTAAATACACGCACTGTGAAATCCATCCGTCGATGATTTTAGGTATTTGCGCGTCGATTATTCCGTTTCCCGATCACAACCAGTCGCCAAGAAACACGTACCAATCGGCGATGGGTAAGCAAGCGATGGGGATGTACGTCACCAATTACCAAACGAGAATGGATACGCTAGGGTACGTTTTATTTTACCCGCAAAAGCCATTAGTTACAACCAGAGCTATGGAATACGTGCACTTTCGAGAATTGCCGGCGGGTTGTAACGCCGTCGTTGCCATTATGTGCTACACAGGTTACAACCAAGAAGATTCCGTGTTGATGAACCAATCGTCCATCGATCGCGGGTTGTTCCGTTCCATTTATTATCGATCGTTCAAAGACGAGGAGAAAAAAATGGGATCGTTGGCGAAGGAAGAGTTGGAGAGACCCGATCGCGATTCGTGTCTAGGCATGCGTCACGGCACGTACGACAAACTCGACGAAGACGGTTTGATATGCCCCGGGACTCGCGTTTCGGGAGAAGACATCATCATTGGTAAAACGACGCCGTTGCCGGAAGACGACCCGATGCTTCAATCGAAAAGATTTACGAAGAGAGATTGTTCCACGGGCATGAAATCGTCCGAAACTGGTATCATCGATCAAGTGTTGTTAACTACGAACGACCAAGGTTTGCGATTCGTGAAGATTCGTGTTCGATCGGTGCGTACGCCGCAAGTCGGCGATAAGTTTTCCTCTCGTCACGGTCAAAAAGGTACCGTCGGTATGACGTACACGCAAGAGGACATGCCTTTCACCGCGCAAGGCATCACTCCAGATATCATCGTAAATCCGCACGCCATCCCGTCTCGAATGACCATCGGTCAGCTCGTCGAGTGCGTCATGGGCAAAGTCGCGTGCATGATGGGCAAAGAAGGCGACGCAACACCGTTTGCCCCCGTCACGGTGGAAGATATTTCGGACATGTTGCACCAGTGCGGCTACCAAAAGCGTGGTAACGAAGTCTTATACAACGGACACACTGGGAGAAAACTCGACGCGCAAATCTTTATCGGCCCGACGTATTATCAGCGTTTGAAGCACATGGTGGACGATAAAATTCACTCGCGCGGCCGAGGTCCCGTCCAAATTTTGACTCGTCAACCCATGGAAGGTCGTTCGCGAGATGGTGGTTTACGTTTCGGGGAAATGGAGCGCGATTGCATCATCAGTCATGGCTCTGCTGCATTCTTAAAAGAACGTTTGATGGATCAATCCGACGCCTACCGCGTTCATGTCTGTCAGAAGTGCGGCTTGATTGCCGTCGCCAACTTGAAAAATCAAACGTTTGAGTGTTGCAAAAATCCAAACGAAAGAACTGGCATCGTTCAGATTATGTTGCCGTACGCGTGTAAGTTGATGTTCCAAGAGTTGATGTCCATGGGTATCGCTCCGCGTCTCTTGACTTAGAAAAGACGATAAACTACATATGAATGAAGAAAACAAAACAAAGAAAAAAAGAAGAAAGACTTAGCACATCAAATAAAATGACCCAACTTGTAGTAGAGAATATAAAAGTATTCAATTTAGATCATCGTTATCGTAAACATTATGCGTCATTTTTGCAGCTTTTTCATACGCGCGTCGAACGACCGTTTGAGGAGACACTGATCTTTCATGCGTACCGCAACGATCGTCGTCCTCGTTTTCATCCCGAGAGTCCTCCGTGCGCATCAACTTCATCGCCTCTAAATTCAACGCGCACACACCTCGCATGAAGGCTTGTCTCATCGTCTGTTCCATCTGATTCGACCTCGCGTCTGTCTCTGCGAGCTTTTTGTTCGCAATTTCCAACTGCCTTCTCAACGCTTTCGCGTCTCGATCGATTTCATTGTTCGGCGTTGACCCCCCACCTAAGCCGCCGCCGCCTAGCATCGAAGCGGCTTGCGCAAACGCGTACGATGACTCGCTCGATCTTCTCTCTTTTAACGCTCTCGCAATCTTCGCGTTCTTTCTGAACGTGCAAAATGCTTTGCGTAAAACCATACTTTCGCGAATTCTCCTTCCTGGCTCGTTCGCTTCTTTCGTCTTCTCCCTCCACACTCTCAACGTCCGCGCGGCGAATCGAGCGTTTCTCTTGAACTCACCTAATTTCCTCACCTTTTCCACCACGTTTGATTCAATCTCCACTTTCCGTTGCAACGCTTTCTCCAACTTTTGAATAGTTCCTTTCATCCGTTTCACTTCTCGATCGTGTTTTTGGTGCGTCCGGTGAAACCTCTCCGTCGCTTGTCGATGTAACTGCTCGATTTTCTGCACCACGCCGTCTCTCGCTCGCGCGAAATCGAACGAAATTCTATTCGCTTCGCTGTGTACGTCCACTTTCCACGGGTTTGGAGGTTTATTTGCATTCATGGTCGTCGTCGTCGTCGTCGCGTTGGTGTTGTTCGAACACGACGAAAACTCGCTCGCGTTATCTTCCTCGAAGAAAACATCTTCCTCCTCTTTCGTGGCGTCGTCGTCCTCCCTGATGATCTCAACCGGTACTCGCCTCGGCGGCGCCATATTCACGGGATCTTTCACGCGACGGACGGTTTTTGTTGTCGCTGCTGCTGTTGTTGTTGTCGCGCGGGGCTTCTGGTTCGTTGCATGTCGCATGTGATTCGTGAAATGGGGAGACCCCGGAGGAGAAGCGGAGAAAGAGTTGCGACGAGAAGCAGCAGCAGCGCTCGAACTGACGAGCAACGATGATTGCGAAGAGGAGGAGGACTTGAGATGATGATGCGAAAAGCGGGAGTCCTCGTCTGAATCGTCGTCGAGTAACAGCAGCGGAATAGTCGTCGTCGTTGACATTTTTTATTATGCGTGTAGTCTTTTGTGGATTTTTGACTTTTCTTTCTGTCTTCCGAAAAAGAAAGCGTTGACCATCAATCGTTATTAGAGACATGCTACTGTACGAGCTACATTTTTTCTCAAGTACTATCATCCATTCGCTTCCATTTCGAAAGCCATGCCACCTTCGCTTTCACTGTTCGCGTTTTTATACGCGTTCGACTTATGTTTTGGCGTAAATTTCCATCCTTCCGGGGCTTTTCCTAATAATTTCTCGCACAAATCACACCAGACGGAGGCGTCGTCGCTGGCTAACATCGTCTCCATGTCGTCCCGACCGACGAATTTCGGAGGTCGTTGGGTCATGGAGACGTTGGGGAGTTGACCGTTGATGGTTTCTAATATACCAACTGGTGTGTAACGGTACGTGAAACTCATCCACTCGAGAAGAAATCGACGAGTTTGTTCCACGCCGCGTTCGTCCGATCCCCAATGTTCTAAACCGAATCTGGCGAAATCTTTCAAAATTTCGAACCGCTCGTGACTGCTAATGTCCCAGTTGCGTTGTTCTTTGATTTCGGTAAATATCCACGGTTTCACTAAGGCACCTCGAGCAATCATACACGTGGCTATAGAATCTTGATTCTTCACTACGTTTTCTACGTAATCGTGGTACGTATAAATATCGCCGTTACCGATGATTGGCACCGAAGACGCGTCGGCGACTTTTCTGATGTACTCCCAATCGGCTTCACGCGAGTATCTTTGCGCTCGCGTTCGACCGTGTAACGTTAACGCAGATGCCCCCCACTCTTTGATTCTTGGTACAAACGTGTGCGCAACCCTCGACGTGTCTTTATACCCCATTCTCGTTTTAAACGTCAACGGCACGGAGCAAATCAAATTCGAGCTTCGAACGAGTTCTTCCATGCGCTTTGGTTTCTCGAGCAACATCGACCCCGCGCCTTTGTTACATATTAAATCAATAGGGCATCCCATGTTAATGTCAATGAAATCGCACTCGATGGTGTCGTCTAACGCTTGGACGCATCTCCCCAAAGAATCGGAATGGCCACCGCAAATTTGGACGCCGAATATGTCCTCAGATTTATGTCGGCGCACCAACGCCCACTCTCTGGCGTCGCCTTTGAGTAAGCTCGTGGCTAAAGCCATCTCGCCGCACGTGATGTCCGCACCAAGCGTTTTACACAATCGCCGAAACGGTAAATTGCCGACCGTCGTTAACGGTGCCAGGTATAACTTGTTCTTGAAATCAATCGTCTTCTTCTCTTTCGGCTTGAGCAGTTGATCGACGGATGCCGTTTTCTTTTCGTCTTCTTTATCAAAAGCTGGTTCAGAAGTAACGTTGTTGTTGTTGTTGTTGCCGTCGTCGTCGTCGTCGGAATACTCGTCCGCGTTTTCAGCTATGACTCTCTTCTCGTTCTCGCTTGTTTTCATTCTCTTGTATTTTTGTTGCTGTTGATTTTTGCCGTCGTTGTCCTTCCGATTATTAGTACTGTTATCTCCTCCGCCCCTCACCTCATCACTCGTCCGTAACCCCATAGCCTTCAAAATACCATCCGCGCGGCTAAAATCAAACGTCCTCCTCGCCAGTGCATATTTCACGTCGTTCGTCACGTCGTTCGTATCGTCCCTCGGATTCGCCACCGGCGCCTCGAACAACGCAATCGCCTCGTCCTCCTCGTCCGGCGCGAAACCGTCCTCGTGTGAACCAGAAAACCGACACGCGAGGCCAAACGGACACTTCTCGCTCCCAAACGGGCACCATCCCGGTAAGTCTTTCTTCTTCATCTTCAGTCTGTAATAGTCCGCGTCGTGCGAAAATCGACACGTCTCCCCTTTTGCGCAAGAGGCGTTCTTCAGGAATTGGAAACACATCTGCACCTCTTCGTCGTCCTCTCCGCCTATGTTTCTTCTCGTTCCTTTCTTCATCGTCATCGCTTTTTTCATCTTTTTCGTGCGCTTTTGGAACCCGCCGGACGTTTTTCCTCCTGCTCTTTCTTCTTCGTCTTCGGGAGTCGTCCCAACTGTTTCCGTCGTTTCCGTCGAACGTTTCGCGCGCTCGCGGATGAACTTTTCCTGCACGGGAACTTCGCCTCGTCTCACGCGCGCTTCCAACGCGAGTGGTGGTTTCCAAGCATCGACGACGTCGTTTTTGTCGAGAGTATTTTGGTCGCTTTTTGATGGCGGAGTCATCTCTCGTCGCGCGGTATATGTCGTTCGTTCGTTTCCCTTTCCGTGCGCTGTTTTTGGGGAAATGCATCACAAGAAGCGCTTAACTAAGAGGGGAAGAAATGGCGCCGAATGCACGAAGAAGCGAGAGGAGGAGGAGAACAAAACGAGAAAACGATGGTTACGCTCCCCTCATTCAATCGTGTTCTTTGTTTTTCTTCTTTTCTCGCGCGGTATTCTTCGTCTTCTTCTTCGAAAAGAATCCATCCGCGAGGATGATGATGATGATTGGAAAGGTGGACGCGTACTCCTCCGGCGCGGGAAGTTGCGACTTTGACGGCGTTTTACACGGCCTTCCATCGACGAAACCGTCCGATTTGAATCACGACTTCACATTTACGCTCGGTTCACCGGGGATTAACGTCCCAGGCGCGGCCGTGTACGCGCAAATATCTGGAAAACGGAACTATAAAGGGTTCATGATATACGCGGTCGATGAAAAGACGAACAAACCTGTTGGAAAATGGCTGCAGAAAGACATGCCGAATCGGGCGCAGATCCACCCGATGTGCGGGCCAACGCACGCGACGCACGATATTTCACACTCGAAAGATGGAGGGCAAAAGCGAGACGTGTTACCTTGGGTGGTACCGGTGGATGTTCCCGAGCGCGTGACGTTTAAAGTGACCGTGGTGGAGGAGTACGAGACGTGGTACGCGTTTGAGATGAAGTACGAGAGAGGGAGCGCGAGAGCGGGAGGGGTGGACGGGCTGAAGCTGATTGAGGAAGATGTGCGAGAGATGGATAGAAATGGGAATAAAGCGCCGAGTTTAGGAGCGGCGATGCGTGGTGGGTACGCGCCAACGGTAACGGACGATGCGAGCGGGAGTAGCGACGGCGAAGAACGAGAAGAGGAGAGTCGCGAGGCGTTCTTAGCGGCGAAAGATCCAGAAGGAACGCAATATAAAGCCAAACACGGACAGAAGAAGGAGTTCCACAAAACGTTTCACAGCAAATTGGCAAAAGGAGGCGACAACAAAGACGTATACATAGTCGACCCGAAACTGAGAGCGAAGAAAGCCTCGGATCGAGTTTCGGAAGAGACGAAATCGTTGCAACGAAGAACCTTCGGCAGAGTCGCGCACGGCGCGTGCATGTTTATTTTATGGGTCGTGTTTGCACCCGTTTCGGCATCTATCGCTCGCTACGGTAAAGGTAATGCCACCGGTTGGTTCACCGTGCACAAATCTTTGAGCGCCGTCATTCTTTACGGCACTCTGTTTGGTATCTTTGGCATCCTCTTCCTCCGAGGTTTCTCCACGCCGTGGGGGCCTCACGGTACCTTCGGCTTGAAAACCTTAGGTCTGTGCGTCGTCCAAATGACGCTAGGAAACATCCGCAACTGGATTCCGCGTCCAATCTTTCGTTTCATCCACCGCTGGCTCGGCGTCGCCGCGTTACTTTTAAGTTGGTACACCTGCCGTTTAGGCGCTCGATTGCTGAGCAACATCGAGCGCATGCCGAAAGTGCCGACTCTGACGCACGCAGGCATGTTCGTGGTTTTGGTATTCGTCTGGCTCATGCAACGTAATCACACCAAGTCGAAGATTGATATTAAAACCAAGTTTAGCGTTTGAAAGTTGTACTACTACTAGGACTACTACTACTACTACTATAGAGAGTTTGTTTATGAATTTTACCTAACGGGGAAACGCCACAAAGCTGCCTCTTTGGCTTGTAGTCTCCAATCTAAAGAGCCGAGCTAAACATGTCATCTCCTCAAAACAACGAAAACGATCATCCTCCTCCGAACGAGGAGGAGTACGAGGAGGATATTTTCAGAGCCATCGACGCCAACGACCTCGCGCTCGTCCAAAGAATCATCTCCGAACAAGGCACAGACTGCGTCTTGAAGAGAATCTCCAACTCCAAAACCACTCTCATGCGCGCGTGCGAAACGCACGGGAACGAATCTATCGTTGAAGTATTACTCTCATCTGGTGCACCTTGGAACGCAGTGGACGACGATGGGCACTGCGCGGGAGAATACGCGGCGGAGAAGTATCCTCACCTCGCGTCTCAGTTGATGGATTAT
>Ga0233450_10004539_pt1 | contig 12528 bp, 19 predicted proteins | sample 011ome_30_FD_189956 | JGI IMG/M metagenome (GOLD analysis project Ga0233450, IMG submission 189956) | Coastal salt marsh microbial communities from the Groves Creek Marsh, Skidaway Island, Georgia - 011501CT (spades assembly) | ecosystem: Environmental > Aquatic > Marine > Intertidal zone >... | reverse complement strand
AATCTGCAGGTAATGTGGAAACCAAAGGTGATTTTTCTATTGGTGCGGGTAGGACGATGGACCGATTCTCACCATTTATGACTGTGGGGGTTACCTCAAGAAGGAGGTATGATGCGTACTACGATGAGTTGTTTGTGTTATCTTCAAGCAATCAAAACGGTATTTACCTCATTAACGAACAACGACAAACTAATATGAGTATTCGTGGGGGTTTACTATATCATTGGGATTATTTAGAATTAATCGGTCAAGCTCGTTACGACGGTAGATTTGGAATCGGAATGGGTCTTGGTATTAAATTATAATTTATGAAACTATTATTAACATTTCTTGCTGCGGTATTATTGTTGACCTCATGCAAGACAACAGAAGAACTACAAACGGTAGACTACGTAGACCTTGAAAGATATCAGGGTAAGTGGTATGAAATTACAAAGATACCAAACAGGTTTGAGAAGAACCTTATCTATGTCACTGCTAACTATACACTAAAAGAAAATGGGAAGATTAAAGTCCTCAATGATGGGTACAACACCAAAAAGGGAAAGTATGAAAAGGCTGTGGGTGAAGCCAAAGTCAATGGACCTGGTAAGTTGGGTGTAAGTTTCTTCAAACCATTTTATGGTGACTATTATATAATGGAACTCGATGAGGATTACCAATGGGTATTGGTGGGTTCACCATCAAGGGATTACTTATGGATTCTTGCCAGAACACCACAAATCTCTGAAGAGTTGATAACCGAATTATCGAAAAAGGCAGAAAATGCAGGTTTTGATATTTCACGATTAGAAAGAATGGAACAACAATGAGAAACTTATTTACCTTAATCGCATTTTTATTCTCCCTAACTATGTTTGGGTCTCACCTTTCAGGAGGTGATATACAATACCGTTATATCGGTGATTCTACGGGTGTTGCTCGTCAATATGAAGTCCTACTCCGCATTTACAGAGATAACTCAGGAATTGCAATGGGAAACACTCAGACGGTGTATATTAACTCGTCATGTTATTCCCAACAATCATTGACGGTAACTTTATTGCCTGGTTCAGGTGGTATTGCTCCGACCTTATTTGATTGTGTGGTTCCATCATCAACGACAAAGACCTTAGAGATTTATGCTTACAAAGGTATTGTCACATTGCCAGGTAACTGTAATAACTTTACCTTTTGGTGGCAACAATGTTGTCGACCTGGTGGTATAGATAACATTAATAGTTCAAATGGTTCGGGTTCGGATGGTTTTTACTTTGATGCGTTATTGGATAATACTCACGGTCAGAACTCATCACCAATCTTTATCTCAGAACCTGTAAGAGCCTTCTGTGTTAACAATCCATTCAATTGGAAACAAACGGTATTGGAGACCGATGGAGATTCCATTGTATTCTCAATGATTAAGTGTCGTGAGGGTAACTATCCTGGTACAGATATCAATTTTGATGCTGGATGGACTGCTAATCAACCGATTACTTCATCTTACTTTAACTTAAATCCATCAACAGGACTTATAAGTTTCTTACCTACAATGCAAGAGATTGATGTGGCTTCAGTATTGGTTGAAGAATATAGATACGATTCTTTGTATGGTGTATGGAATAAGATTGGTTCGGCATCGAGAGATATGATGGTTCAGATTGAAGCGACCTGTGCACCTGCGGTTATGGATGGTGTAGGTTTGGACTTCGATGCGCCAGGTCATTACATTGATACCATCACAGGATTACCAACAGTGGATTATGAATGTGGTGATACAGCAGTAACCATATACTTAGACATCTTCTTAGATTGTTATTCTATCTCACCTGATGGTACAGACTTCAGAATGACATCACCAACGGGTCAGCCATGGGCAATTAAGAATGTGATTGGTAACTGTAATCCAAATGGTGAGACAGACTCACTTACTATTGTATTGAACAGACCATTGGCGGTAAATGGGAAATACTATCTATACTCAAAGGTGGGTAACGATGGTAATACCATTCTAAACAAATGTGGTATTGCGATGGATGAGTTTGATACTCTCGTTATCAATGTGGATGATTGTGTTAACTTAGTAATGGAATTAGAAAACGTTACAGTTGTAAATGGTAACCATCCACAGGTTCAATGGTCCGTAGATACTAATTCATTCTTCAAAGACCAATTTGAAAGATATGTAATCCTACGTGAAGATATGGGTTGGGCTTCAGTAGGTAATGTATTCAATCCTGATAAATTATTCTATGATGATTACTCGGCGAATGATGTAAACGGTCAGAGTTACAACTACAAAGTCTATATGGTTTACAACTCATTCAATATGGATACTACGAGAGACGTTCATTCTATACTGTTACAAACGAACGGTAATTGTGATACGTTATGTTTCAATTGGAACAGTTACAATGGTTGGAGTAATCCTGAGTATGATATTATGTTGAAAGTAGATACGGGATGGATGAAGATATTACCATCACCAATTACAGACACGACATATTGTGGGTATTTTGATACATTACAGGTGGGAACAAACATATTCAAAGTGGTGACAACCAATGGTGTTGATACTTCTGAGAGTAATTATGCAACTTGTTACCAACCTGAACCACCAATTATTATTGTTCCAAATGTGATGACACCAAATGGTGATGGAATGAATGATATCTTTGAGATTAGGTATATTGACTTATATGATGTCAAAAAGTTGACAATCTACAACAGATGGGGTACGATTGTATATCAGAGTGATGATTACCAAAACGATTGGGACGGTGGTAATGTTTCTGATGGTGTATACTTCTATGTGTTAGAACTATGGAAGGGTAACATCGATACGTATTATTATGGAACTTTAACAGTAATTGACAATGATTAAGAAATATCTTTTATTATTATTAAGTGTATTATTATTCACATCGTGTGAGAATACATACAAAGCTAACAAAAACTATCTCTATACTTTCTCTTGTGTGATTGAGAAGGACGATTACGGTAGAAAGGTATATGGTGCTCACCATTTCCTTTTGGACGAGCAAATCAAAGATATGGCATCTTTTGAAGAATGTTATGTAAACTATTTGGAGTGGTCAGGATTGGATAAGGATGGGATGTATAAGAAATCCTACTACGCTGATAGAAAGAATGTTGACATCTACTTGGTGGATGAAGTATGGGGAAGTGTGACAGTAGAGAGTGCTGATTTATGTAATTAAGATGAAAAACTATTTCAAAAGGATAAAGGATATCCTCACTTACTACGATTACGAACCACTATTGTTCTTTTTATCAATAGCTTCGGTAATAACCCATCTTCAAATATGGTTTAGTGATTTTAGTCATATAGAAGGTACTGTAAAATACTTTGATTTAATTTGGTTCAATCCTAATTCTTTTAACGAGTGGTTCTATGTATTTGATACTATTGTTGCTATTTCAATCGTTGGGTTTCTTCATAATCAAAAAATGTTGATAAAATTACTGGCAATCAAATCTATACTTATTCTATACACAAACATACCTGAATTGTGGTATATTATTAAAACAATACTTGGAAAAGAAGAATTATCGTTTCTTCAGTATTTCACCTTAACGAACAATGTTGCTGGATTTTATGTTTGGTCTTTTGTTTGGATATGGATTTTAGTTCAAATGAAAAAGAAAGAATTATATCAAAAAATTAGATAATTATGGATTGGACTACAATAATAACAACACTACTTACTTGTATTTTTGGTGCGGGTGCTTGGAAGTTCTATACTTATGTAGTAAAGACTAAGGCTAAACAAAGAACTGAAGATATGAATCAACACAACGTTTATCGTGATGACTTACGAAAGAGAGTAGAGAAGTTAGAGAATGACAAGGACAATTGTGTTGATGAATTATCTGAGATGAAGGCTGAGGTCGCAGCACTCAGAGTTAAGATTGAGTTTTTAGAAAAAAACAATAAATAAAATAAAAAAAAACAAAAAAAATGAACAAAAAACTATTTTTTATTATCATTACTGTCGGATTGTTATTTGGTTGTAATAATGAAGAATCTAAGACTGAACGACAGGAAAATGTATTGGAAATCCATGAAGGTGCTTTTGCCTTTTGTGGTGCATCGGGTGCGGTTCCAACAGGCAAGAAAATCACTATACAGGGTGTAGAGTATGACGAAGGTTGTGCGATTTGTCCTGTAATGACTGGCCCATCCATTTCAAACTTAGCGATGTGGGGTGAAGGTGGTACATGGGGAGAATTCAATGTAAGAAATAATCCACAAACACCTGATGGTACAGATAAAACCGTATGGTCATTCTTTTGGTATTATGACTCCACAACAGTTGTTCCACAATTTAACCCTGAAACAAAGGGTTGGGAATTATTACCACCAGTAAACCGTGCATTCATTGTAAACACAGATTCTGCTCATCTTAGTGAGAGTAATATGTTCGCAATGCCAGGGCGTATCATTGACACGTTAGACAATGGTATTATTTTGGCGGAATGTTATGGACCACTTAATGAAGCTGCAGTTCCATTGCGTAAAGCAATTCCTGTGAAGTCAGGTATGAAATCAATTACCGCAGCTAAAGAAGGCGCACCATATCCAGTGGGAACACCAATTCCAAACGGAAAAGTTTCCGCATCAATTAAATAAAAAAAAACAAAAAAATGAACAAAAAAGTATTATTAACTTTAGGATTGTTTCTTGTCCTCGTTCTCGTTGGGTATAAATTATCAACGAATGACAAAAAAGAACAACAACCATTCCCTGATTTTGGATTTATGGTTGACCCAGGTACGGTAGAGCAAAATCATATTCCTGTATTTAGGTTGAGTCAGGACTACCCGACTACAATGCCTGAAACAGATTTACCCGAATTCTTTAAGATTGACTACCAAGAGAATTGGAAGGAATATCTTTTGGCGGTACAAAGGTATTGTTTTGAAGGTAACACAGATGTTGCTTTCAGACCTGAATTAAACAAAGACAGAGATTGGTATCACATGCCATGGCAACACTATTCTGCCAATGGTAGAGAAGGTTTCCACGGTCTAACAAAGGAAGCACCTGTATCGGTAGGTCAGTTAGGTCCTGACTACACTTATTCAACAGGTGGTGCATGGGCAGTTGGTTTATACAACGACAAAGGTGGTTACACTATTGGTAAAGTATGGGAAGACCACTTACGTCCTGATGCTAAGAAGATGGAAGATATGGGAGGTTTCCCTGAAGGAACAGTAATGTTTAAGTTATTGTTCTTATCTGTACCAAAGGACATTGTTGAAGAGCAAGTACCTTACCTTCAAAATGGATTGTGGTGGAAAGCATATGCGACATATGATTTTAACACCTTAGACAGAGAAGAGATTGAAGTGGTATTAATCCAAATGGATGTTATGGTTAAAGACCACCGTGCTCCGAGTGGATGGATTTTAGGTAACTACAAATACAACGGTGCGATGGATAAGAGTGATAAGTTTTATAACTTAGTACCTGTTGGTATTATGTGGGGAGATGACCCTGAGAACACTACAAACACATCTAATCCTGTTCCTGATAGTACATATATCAACTTAGATTTGAAACAAACTATTATCAACCCTGATAGAAATGAATTACCACCATCACACTTAGGATGGAACGGTAGATTGAATGGACCAATGGACAATCCTATGAGTTCATGTTACAGCTGTCACGCAACTGCGGAATACCCACAGATTTCACCTATCAGTCCATTGTTTGATGCAACTACATCATCGTATGTACCTGGTAGTCCTGAGTGGATGAGATGGTTTGACAACTATCAATGTAACAGTAGATTTGATGAAGAAGCAGTCCCAACGGATTTCAGTTTACAAATGGCTGAAGCGTTACAGAACTTCAATGATTGGAAGACAACCAAAGACGGATTCTTCTGGCAAAACTATAACATAAAAGGATTCGATAATGAACCTGAAGATTTGGGTAGAAGAAACCAACCTACAGTTTATGATATCGAAGAAGAGTTTGAAGAAGAACAAGGTTATTAATTAATCTAACTATAACAAAATAAAACCCTCACAGAAATGTGGGGGTTTTTCTTTACACGAAAGGGTGTGGTATAAGTTCAGTGATTTTGGTGTGAAGGAGAAAAAGGGGCTTGGGGTTTAAGTGCCAGCCACCATCAGAGAGATATTATTTCTCCCATCCATCTATAACATTTCTGAGTGATTTGCTTGTTTCAACTTTACTGAAATCAAAATCATATGTATCTTCGAACCAATCAGAGATGATGTCTATGACTTTATGTTTTCTGATACCGACGTGTTTACTTAACATATCAACAAGTCCCTCATCGATAGATAGTACACTTTTTGGACCGTCGTCTTTATCGTCCCAATCCCAACTTTCACCCCATTCATAAAGGATAAATAATACCTCGTTACCAGGAGTGATAAAGGCATTCAACAAACTACTTTTAGAGAATTGGTTCCTAACGGTCTTCACACGACCACCTCTCATCTTGTCATCAAGGAAATTGGCAACCAAATTGTCCAATTGTTCACGTGTTATTAGGTATTGTTTTTTCATTACTTTATATCAAAATATAGTTCGATTTGTTCATCGACGTTCATGTTATTAGATAAATAGTCATCAAAGGACGGGGAGTAAGTATGAATCATATCTTTTCCTTTTTTACTGACAATAATCTTAACACTCAATTCGGGTTCAATTGGTGCTATCATACCATTAACTAAATATCCGCCAGTGAACCATACGTTACCAACTTTAGCGTCAGTATCTTCAACAATCCCTTGTTTATCTTCAGGGAGGTAATCTGAATCAAAGAACATCGGGATAAGGTATTCAAGGTTTTTAAGATAATCATTAAAGTATTCACCCCAATCTTTCGACAATGTATATTCAGGTCTGTTATACGACATATCACTCTTACCGATATATTTCAAAGAGTCTTCGAGAAGTTTTGTAAAGTTATCGTTGTATAATAGTTTCTCATACTCAGGGCTGTATTCCTTACTACCTTTCAAAAACTTATAAGGGTAAACAATCATCTTCGGATATAACCAACCATTGTTGTCGACAATATAAACATCGGCATCATAAACGGCTTTAACGTATTTGGCTAAGAAGTTATTTATTTGATTTGTGTCCATAACTTAAGGTGTGATTCTTCATTATCGTAATAGAACTTAACTTTAGCGTCGTTCACGGAAAGGTATTTCAATAATGAGGGAATATCTTTCTCCATATCCATAATGGCGAGATAACCTCCACGTTCTTCACTTCTCATACTCTCCCTATAAACTTCATCAGAAATAAGTAGATTTATCCTTACATCGGGATTCCCTGATTCATTTTCATACACATTAATTTTCATGTCCTTAATTAGGCCAGGTAACAACTCCTTATACAAAGAGTCAATTAACATTTTAACAACTTTATCAGTAATCTCCATAACTTAATCTTCTAATACAAATAAACTTACAGTAGAGTTTGTGGGTCCCAATCCAACATATCTCAAAGTATCTTTAACGTCTTTCTCCACCTTACTATCCAAACCTGAGAATGGGTTTCCATTATAAGTTTCCATTTCGTTATACTTTTCAGGTTCCACAATAACTCCAATTGCGTAAGCTTTCCATTCATCTCCCTCAGATGATTTTATCATATAGTCATGAATCAAATCAGGGTATTTCGGACTAACCAAGCTAACCAAAAGGTTTTTAATTAATTCGTGTGAAATCTCCATATTAATAATCGGTGGTATTATAAAACTCCACCATCACAAAAGCGGGGGAGATATATTTCATAACGTTTCTAATCCTACGTTCAATATCGTATTCCTCTTTTTTATCAAAACGAAGCTTATGTTTCATAATCACATCAATACCAACACCTGTTTTACCTTCATCGTTTTGACGTGTAATTATATCATAACGCACAATGTCATCAAACTGAGGGGTAACCAAAGTATCCAATAACGTTTTAACTATTTCGGGTTTAATAATCATATAAAGATAAATATATTATTTATCATTATATCGCCTAAAGTAATTACGAATTCTAAGAAATACAAATATCAGGGCATAACCAAATAAAGTTACCCTCACCATAATGAATAATCCTCTAAGGATGTTATCAACCACCCACATAGTAGAAGAGAGGAAGAGCATCATACATACCTGTAATGATACATAAGAAACTAATAACCTCAAACCACCACAACTTATTAGGGATGTTCTTAAAGATTAAGAGATAAAGACCGAACATAGTCAGTATCAATAATGGATACCATATACCCAAAGTATAAAGAAATAACACAGGAAGGAATATCCCAACAGTGGCACCTGTAAAGTGTACGTGTTTAGTATATGAATTCATCATCTTAAACTGAGTAGCGGCACCCACAAAAGATAATCCCACACCCGATAAGAATAAAAGAAGGGGACCATAAAACAACATAGGTATTCCAATTCCCCAACAAAAGAAAGTAAAAGTCCATTTATACTTCAATGGTAATGAATACCACGAATCACTAATAGATGGTAATACACCAAACCAATCCAATACGAATACCATATACGATAAGAATACAACCAACTGTACAAACAATAACTCCATAATAAAATATATTTCTATTAATATACTACAAAGGGATATAGGTGTAAAGTAATCTCCATCCCCCTTTACCCTTTCAGGGACGTTCCCCCTATCGGGGTCACTTACGGGGTCTGAAAATAACTTTACCCCAAATCCCCTACAGAAGGTCATCTAAAGACTTATTCTCTACAACCTATAGAGGATATCCATACAATACTTTATCATTACCCTAAAGGGTTAATATCACAATAGTATATACACAATATCCCTTAAGAGAAATATACCCATAGTATATAAACAATAACCCATAAGGGTTATAAATAACAATACTTTATCCCACTTTCTCCCACTTATGAAAGTCTATACAAAAGACCTTATCTTTAAGGTCATATTAAATAATTCACCCCTACGGGGACGTTGAGGGTAATTAATTAAAACTCCTAAGACTTCGTCTCGGCCGCTTCACTATGTAAACTACTATTATTTACTGGAATATATACATACCTATTTTAACCCTATTTACAACACTACAAAATCAAAAAAATGGGGATTTCATCGGCAGAATCACAGAAAAAGTGGTGTTTTACTACTCTCAGGGGTAAGTGGGACATAGTGGTAAAACCCCTCAAGGGATTATCCCCCATGCAGCTCCCCTCTGACATTTTGACAAATCCAAGAAAAATCACTAATAGTTTTTAACAAAATCCTGTTTATAACTTTCTCAGAGGGAATTCCCCTACGGGAAACGTGTGTACCATAACCCTATACAAATGGTACGGGGGTATTATATTTATGGGAATGGAAATGATTGACTACATAAAGGAGAACTTTACCCCAAGGGTGGAGGAGGATAAGAATGGTATGAAGGTGATACTCTCCAATAACAGTGAGGTGGTTCCTGATTGTATCATATGGTTTGAGCGTGCCAAGAGGGGATGGTCAAAGAAACCTGTGGGGAATACCAATCAGTATATTATTGTGGACGGTTACTTGTTACCCCTGTTCGAGTTCTTCTCAAAGTATATGGGAATGGAGGAAGACAAACAGGAGGAACTCCGAAGACAACTCATCTATTACTGTATGGATATCATGGACAACTATTTCAATCCCAACTAAAGAAAGTTACATTTGTATTTGGCCGTTACAACTATAATTCATATCTTTGTTCTGATGCTTTGCACCCTAAGGGGAAGGACACACCAAAGCGTCAACACAAAGATACAACATTCTTTTTAATTACACAACTTGTATAAGAACTATTTTATCCTTATCTTTGTACTGATGCTCTGCACCCTACGGGGAATCACACAACAGAGCACCATAACAAAGATACAACTTATTTCCCACACTGCCAAATGTCAGGACACATTGTCATACCCCTATTACCTCACCACATATTACCCACCCCCTTATATCACCATATGGGGGACCACCCCTAAAAAACCCTAATAACCCCCCTATATACCTACCCCCCTCCTATATGGGGGTCCCGTATCCCCCCTCCCCTCCCTGTTTTAGGGGTTGTTTTGGGGGTTTAATCCCGTAAATAAAACTTATGGGAAAATGGTAAGAAAAATGTTTATAGAAATTTTTGGGAAAAATTGGGGTGTATGGACTATTGTGTTGTGATGGGTTATACTATGTTAAAATAATATATTATGAATAGAGAACAGAAGGCTGAATTGTACGATAGGTTTTTGGGTGAGTATCACAGATTGGATAATCAGATTGGTCAGGTTAAGATGAACAAGTTTGATTTGAATGGTGACGACCAAAAGATTATCAATGAGTTGGAGAGGAAGAAATCTTACATTATGGGTAGGATTCAGGAGTTAAGTTAAACGGTTGTTTCTAAAACAGGACCCCCTATTTGGGAATAGGGTAAAATAGTCAAAAAGAATTTTCTGGAAAATTTTGGGAAAAATGGGGTTTTACTTCTATGGGGGATTTGGTATAATTTATATATGGAAAATGAAATGAATATAATTAGATTCAAGGATAAGGGATTTATCTTGGTCTACCCTGATAGGGAGGAAGTTTGGAACAGAGGAATTGATAAGGGGATTGGAGTGGGTAGTGAATATATCCGTTATAAGGCTGAGATATACAAACAGGCTGTATAGATGAAATACAATCTCAACAGGGTTAGGGAGATTATGGAGGAGACTCATCCCAAGTTTGGTAATATAGGATTTTACCTTGACCGACCCTTTGATGTTGTTGAGCAACTTGGTTATGAGGACATAACCATTCCCCACCCTAAGAGGTTTGGGATTAACATCTTGGGTAGACCTGATGTTGAGATAGATGACATAGTCTCTTTTCAGAACACCATGAAGTATATGGGGTTTGCTCCATACTATTGGGATTTTGATAAATGGGGTATGTTATTCTTTGAGTTTGAAGTTAAGGATGGGGATGAGTTTTATTATGATATAACGAGGCGGGACGAAGTCTTGTAAGTTTCCTTCAACGTTTATATTTATTGGTATAACAATATGACCATGTCTAATTTTAATATGATTAATAGTTTGAAAGATATCCTCAACGAGCAAGTTGGTACGGGATTATTCAAGGGTATCCAAGATGGTATGGTTGAGTATGGTAATTCAAAGTATAAGTTATCCCACCCCGTTAGTGATTTGGATGTTATTGATTTTAATCTCAAGGACGGTTATTGGAAGGTGAAGGGTAATTTTATTGTGGGTACTAAGGAAGGTCATATTAACCCAAAGGTATTGAAACATATTGTTAATGAGTTGAATAAACAATCCGAGACCATTAAGTTCCCATTGGGTGGTGGTTATGGAGATGTAACAATGACCAAGATATGATTGTCTATCCTGACTACGATAAAAAGGACCAACTCTTTAAGTTGTGGGATTCCATGGGTGTGGATTATAAACATACTCGCTATTTGGGGGATAAGTTTGAGACCATGCAAGATTATTACTTGTATGTTGCCGATTACTACGATGTAAAACCTTTATCTATACTGGGTTTAATTTCTCATATTATTAATGAGGCCAATGAATATCTTTCTAACCCTGACAATATTCCTTGTGGTGGGGATGCCATTATTCGTATGGAAAATATCGACCATTGGAATAAAGGCTTCCACTCTTTTCATAGTCCTACGGCCATGAAACTTTGGTACGAAGGTATGGGTTCTAAACCATTTGCACAATTTGAATATGATTTGGTGAACCCTGATGGTTTTGAATGTATGGAGATACCAGGGTTCCCTGAGGAAGACATGAGATATGAGTTTATAAGAATCTTTGGTGATGTCGATTTCGACAACATGACAAAAGAACAAGAAGATAAGTATAAAGATTTTTGTTTCTCTGAGGGTTGTCTACATTTTGCCATTAGAGATGTACTTTCTAAAATTGCCAAGAAGTACGGAATTCGTACAAATGTAAATGTAGATAAAATATCTTAATATGGGACACATTAACGCTACTGACGCTGTCATCGATTACTTTAATAAGAATTGGAAAAACCTTATCGGAAATGCTCCTATTGATGGGGACTTGGTGGCCGACCTATCAGGGTTTATTGGTCACATAAGAGATATGAGATTATCGGTCCATCCTGTGACGATGAAAAGATTGGTCGTGGGTGGTTATGAATACGTCGGGCCAGGGGACATACATTTGGATGTCTATTTTGATGTGGACCATATATTGGAATTGCCGATTGACCATTACTTGGTCGCCGATAAGGTCCTTATTCCGTGGTTACAAAAATCTGTCCTCAGATATTTCGGGTATAACCTGTTTACTGACTTTGCCGACATCGTTGTTGGTTTTTACGATATGGTCGGGTCTTATGACGAGTTTAGTGTTGAGGTGGGGAAAACAAATACAAAATCATTCTATGACAACCCCCCGAAATATTGGAAGAAGACCGACTACAAAAGAAGTATTAAAGAACAGAGAAAA
>Ga0233450_10004529_pt1 | contig 12549 bp, 9 predicted proteins | sample 011ome_30_FD_189956 | JGI IMG/M metagenome (GOLD analysis project Ga0233450, IMG submission 189956) | Coastal salt marsh microbial communities from the Groves Creek Marsh, Skidaway Island, Georgia - 011501CT (spades assembly) | ecosystem: Environmental > Aquatic > Marine > Intertidal zone > Salt... | reverse complement strand
GGTCGTGCTGGAATTCGAAACCTATTTTCCGGAAGGAAGAAACGATGTCAAAATCACCAACGTGGCACCCGGCCCGAAAAACTCCGGAGGTACCGGTCATCCCGGTGAGTTTGTTTTCACGACACTCGCCGATCCCAAATCGCGGGCTCCCTGGCAACGCAAATTAACTGACGATGACGGCAATCCTCTCTACCCTTTGCTGATATTTGATTGGATCAAATGGGAAGGCCCGATCATTAAACCTGAAGATCAGAAGAAAAGGCAACTATTCGCTCCTCCGGAGGACCATTCATCACCTCGAGCCTCATTGCAACGATTTGCCGAAGCCGCCTGGCGCCGGCCGGTCAAACCGGGAGAACTGGATCGCTACCTCGCCATCTTTGATGAGCAAATCGCAAATCAACAAACCTATCAAACCGCTTACAAAACCTGCCTGATAGCCATCCTCGCATCGAAGAACTTTTTCTACATCGCCGAGGGAGATCCGAAAACCCGGCGAGCCACCGTCAACGACTTCGAAATCGCATCTCGCCTATCCTATTTTCTGACCGGTTCCATGCCGGATACCGAACTGTTCGCTGCTGCTAAAAACGGACAACTATCCACCGCCGAACAACGCCGCCAACAGGCACAAAGGTTGATGACCAGCCCACGTAGCCAGGCTTTCGCCGAATCATTTCCCTACCAGTGGTTGCAGCTGTCAAAGGTCGGTGAATTTCCTCCCGATGAAAAACTCTACCCCGACTATGACCGTTGGCTGGAGAAAAGTATGGTAATGGAATCATTAGAATACTTTAAAGAAGTATATCAAAACAATTTACCGATCGATATCTTCCTCGATTCCGGGTGGACGATGCTTAATTCCAGGCTTGCCGATCACTATAAGATGCCATCGCCGGGAAAAACAGGTTTTCAAAAGGTCAACCTGGCGACCAACTCACAAAGAGGCGGCTTACTCACGCACGCCTCGATTTTATCCCTGACATCTGACGGTACCCGCCACCGCCCGGTTCACCGCGGAGTCTGGTTGTCCGAAACGATCTTTGGTAAAACACCTCCCCCGCCGCCTCCCAATGTAGACGCGATCGAACCCAACCCGGTAGACAAGCCCAAAGCAACCATCCGCGAAAAGCTGGCCGCACACATCGCCGATGAGAACTGCGCCAGTTGCCATGCGCGGATCGATCCGCTGGGCCTCGCCTTTGATAACTTCGACGCCATTGGCCGATGGCGGACGGAGGAGGTGGTCCGAAACGGAGCGGGCGATAATCCACCGATCGATGCCAGCGGCACTTTGCCCGATGGCTCAAGCTTTTCCGATGCGAAAGAGTTCAAACAACTTTTGCTCAATGATCGTGATCAATTCGCCAGAGCCTTTGTTGAGAAGTTGGCGAACTACGCACTTCGGCGGGCGATGACCGTGGATGACGAAGCCGCTCTCGCCGCAATCACCTCACAGGCTAAGACCCACCACTACCAAATACGGGACCTGATCACCGAACTGGTGACATCCGAAATATTTATCAAACGATGAACTACCAAACACAAAGCTGGCTGATCTCCCGAAGACGTTTACTCAGAGGCATTGGTGCCTCGATCGGCTTACCGATGCTCGACTGCATGCGCCCATTGCGGGCAGCGGCTACCAAAGCACCAAAGCGGGCCGTGTTTGTCTACCTACCCAATGGGGTCAACACGCTCGACTACCAAATACTGGATTCAGGTGAGGACTACACCTTTAGCCGAAGCTTGAAACCGTTGCAGCGATTCCGCGATGTGATTACTCCGATTTCAGGACTACATCACCCAAATGGAATCGGGCATCATCATGGTTGCCAGACGATCTGGCTAACTGGCGCAGAAATAGGTCAAGGCAAACGCAACAGCGTTTCACTGGACCAGTTGATTGCCGAAAAAACCGCTCCACTTACCCGTTTCGCCTCCCTGGAATTGAGCAACACGGGCCGCTCACTAGCGTACAATCGTGATGGGATCCAGCTACCGGCGGAAACCAAGCCTGCCGAGGTTTTTCGCCGATTGTTCGAAGCTCCAAAAGGCGGCATACAAGAAGAAAGGCAGGCTCTCAAGCGACAGGGCAGCATTCTTGATGCCGTTCTGGATGAAGCGAAAGCACTCGATCGGCAAATGGGCTCCGAAGACCAGACCCGCCTCGATCAGTATTTAACCTCAGTTCGGGAAGTAGAGATTCGAACCGAAAGAGCCGACCGATGGCTCGACATCCCGCGCCCGGAAATTGCTCCGGAAAAGCGCAAACGAATCGAGCGGGATGTCTCGCAACAGGATACGGCTGATTACTTCCGAACCATGTACGACCTCATGATACTCGCCTTCGAAACGGATATGACTCGCGTGGTTACTTTCAGTTCCGGCGATGAAGGCAAAGGCCTTCCCATTCCCGCCCTCGGCATCAACCAGACACGGCATTCGCTATCCCATCACAATGGTGACCCGGCCCAACTCGATCGCTTAACCCAGAGTGATCAATTCAACTTCGAGCAGTTTGCCTATTTCCTCGATCGACTAAACGAGGTGCAGGATGAGAACGGACCACTTCTTGACTCGACGGTATCACTTTACGGAAGCGGCATGGCCTACGGCCACAGCCACGGTAATGCCAACCTGCCCCTGGTTGTCGCGGGGGGCAAAAATCTGGGGTTCAACCACGGGAAGCATCTCGACTTCAATCAGGGTCATTTCGACGGCTATGCGGTTAATGAACAGGGTAAGATCGAAAACTCCCACTATCAGCTTTGCTCGCGCCCGCTAAACGCCGATGCTCGAATGAGCAACCTGCTCCTTGGCATCGCCGGCAAAATGGACATCGAAGTCGAAGCGTTCGCCGACAGTCTGCAGGCTCTGGAGTGCTAACTATTGGCTCATGAACGATACCATTCTTCAAAAACTGTCGGTCGTTTTCCTGCTGGTGATCGCTTCCGGCATCACATCCGCCGGGGACCCGGGAATCGGTCTGGATAGTGAGTTTCCGGATCCAGATCAGGCAAAGGAGTTCGCCGGGGAACTGACCCTGGTTGAACATGTCAATCGCCAGGGAATTCTGCGACTCGACCGGGATGGCTCAATCAATAAATACTACTGGGATCTACCGCATCAATTTAAGATGCTACCCTACGGAGCCGTCTATTTTCACGGAGCAGCAGCTGGCTTGAAAGACATCCCAATCGGGACCCATTTACACGGCCAATTTTATCTTGGGCCGAAAGGACCGTTCGAGGTTAAACCTCCAGTCAGTAACTATGCAGCGGGAAAAATGGCCCGCCCGGATCTGCGTTCAGTCGAGAGTCAATATTCACGTGCCTTGCTGCTCGAGGACGATTTTTCTTACTATCAGCGCAAAGGTATTTCCTGGAAAATCAGCAAAGTTGATCTCGAATCAAATCAAATAGTCGTTAGCAGTAGCGAAAACCAAACTCTGACCCTTCGAGTCGACCGTGGAACGCGGGTTTGGAAAAACAAATCGATAGGTACTTTGGCCGATATAGAAACCGGTCAGAGCATTCTGATGAATCTCGGCTGGGTCACGCTACTCGGTTCTTTCCAGCAGGACGCCCTTTGCCGGGAAATTTGGTTGGACGAGTTAAGTCAGCAAGCTGCAACCGAAGTCCAGCGCGGCATCCATATCGAACATCAGAAACGCCGTGGCATCCCGGCAATGATTACCAAAACCGAACACGATCCCGGCAAAGGAGCCAAAGGTTGGGTCACCGCCCAGCTGTGCAGCAATGTCGATGCGGAACTACTCGAAGCCGTCAAAAACGCCAAATCGATTCGAACCAAATGTGTCGAACCAACGCTGCGAATGTATAGCATCAACGTAAGTGGAAAGGGGCGAGTCGAAACTGTCACAAACATTGAAACTCCTCAACCGGGCAGTAGCGGCATTGAAATGAAAATCCACTTCTACGAAATGCAGGAGGGTCATCGCAAAGGACGCATCATCCGCATCTTTGCCGGTGACTGGACCATTCCGAACATACCCCGTGAAGAGTGGCTGCGACCCAATGACTTGAGGATTTTCAACGTTGAACCCAAATATATTACCGGCAGAGATTTGCCTAAATCGGATCCGAAATAATCGTCTATTTATGCAGAGTATTTTTGGTATCGATGGTGGACGCGGTACGTTCAATGATCCAGGGGGGAGGAGGGTTTTCAGTAGATGTAGCGTCGGCTTTAGCCGATGTAAGCATAGGAATTCGAGCGCCAGCAAGAATTTCGCTTTCGAGCCAATGCCTTTGGTTTCGGCGGGTAGCGCAATTCTTGCTACGCGCGAATTACTGGTGGATTCATCGGATCTCTCAGATTCCAGATGCGACGCCCGCGCCCTGCCTTTTTGTCAATTTTATCGGAAAAATACGAGTTTCGGAAGTTGAGATGTGGTCAACACCACGGCAAGGCTGGAAGCCCTGACCAAAAGCTATGGCACCGGAATTCTCGCCAGCAGGGAGTTTTGCGAGGCCCTCTCCCAGCAGCCCCGCATGCGGATCATCGACGAAGTGATCGTGGCGGGTAAATCGGGGCAATACCCAGGGAAAAGGAATTTTTTGTTTCATCATGATTCCTTTGCCCCCATTCCTTTGCCCGGCTTTCACAAGCTTGAGGAATCCGGAAAAATCCATTCTCTTGTCCAAAACTTCATCACCCCCTGAAATTGCACCCCCTCCTACCCGGGACGATGCGAGGTGTCCGGACGTTGGGGTTGAAAAAGCAATTTCCTAGCAGTAACACCCCGGGGCGGGTTTTTCGGTATCAATATCTCGTACCACGGGACCGTACGGCATTTCCAGGTCTTTGTTTGATTACCGAACCGCGGGAAACTGCCAACTGAACAGCACCGCCAAAACCCGGAAAATAAAGATCACCGACGTGCCGATGATCATCGCAACCGGGATGCTCAAACCGAAGTGAAGCGAAACCGGGTAGCACCACGCACCGGTGAACGCACAGGTCGCTGCGAGCGGGCCCGGGCGGAACAGAGACGGCACTTCATTACAGATGATTTCTCCAATCACCCCGCCAAACGTCCCGGTGATGGTCCCGAGAATCACCGCCAGAAACCAATCCGTCCCGTTTTCGAGCGCCAGAGCCGTTCCCGACATGGTAAACAGCCCCATTCCCAGGGCATCGGGATACAACAACAGAGGTTGGATGCGTTTTACGAACCGCAAAATCAAACCCGCCGCCATCGAAATCACAAACACCGTGACCACATAGTGAGGATTCGCGATCCAGAACAGCGGGTGACGATCCAGAAACAGATCCCGCAGCGTCCCCCCACCAAACGATATCGCAAACGCGACCGCAAACACCCCGGTAATATCCATCCCCTTTCGCGCCGCGAGAAGGACTCCGTAAATCGCGGCGGAAATGACGGCGAGAAACTCGATCGTGATCACATATGGCATCCCGGAGTCTATCGGGAGACTGAATGACTTTCAAAACCGATCTGTGACATACGGACCAAAAACCGGGCTGAAAACTTCCAGAAATCGTGCTAACGATTGTTGATGAAAACTTCCAGCTGGCTTGTCATTTTCTGTTTACTGTTGGACTGGGCATCGGCTCAGGAAAGAGTCTATACCAACAATCAAGGTCAAAAGATCACTGCGGAAGTAGAGACGGTGCGTTCGGGAAAAGTATTTCTGAAAATGAACGGCAAGAGATTTTCCGTCCTGCACCCCCTCCTACCCGGGACGATGCGAGGTGTCCGGACGTTGGGGTTGAAAAAGCAATTTCCTAGCAGTAATCAGCAAAAGTGATCGACCTCGACTTTTTACGCAGCTTCCCGAAATTGAAACAGATCGGTTACGGATCTCCCAGGCCGGTCGCGGAATTCTGGCGTGAACTCGATGCCAGGTGATAGTTGCGAGAGTCGAAAACTGACCTTACCCCAATTTATACATGACAAGAATTTCCCGCACGCTCGGTATCCTGGCTTCAGCAGTTGCAGTCGTCGGTGCCACAGCGACCGGCGACGACGACAAACAACGAGCCTGGGAATCCGAGCGTAGTGACTACCGCGACGAGGTCACCGGCACGGAAGTCTGGCGGCTGACGACGCATCCGGAGGTCGAGATTATTCCGGACCGCATCAAGGATCCATGGTCGCCGGATGGATCGAAGATCCTGTTTCGTTCCAAGCGGAGCGGAGCGTGGCACCTCTACCTGATGGATGCCGACGGCTCGAAGATCACGCGCGCCACTGATAGGCGAGCCCCGGCGGTCTACGGAGTTTGGTCGCGCTCGGGTCGGGAAATCGTCTGCACTCCGACTGTCGACAATCAAAACGAAGTTCACGTGATCGATGTGAACACTTTTGAATCGCGCCGCATCGCCGGTCCGTTTGACGCGAAAATGGGCAAGCTCGGCGTTAGCCCGGACGGGACGGCCGTGCTTTTCACGCGCATTATAACGCAGCCGTTGGGTGAGAAGCAGGACGTCGTCATGTCGTCGTTTGTGAACATGGACGGGACCGGGTTTTTTGATTTCAAAGGTGAGACAAAGCACGGCCGAATCGGTTGGGTCCCGGGCCGCATGGACATCCGGCGGATGAAGTCTTCGCGCCGGCAATACGTCGTGGAGCCGGACGGCTCGGAGCCTCGATTGATCGGCGAGGGCGGGCATGAATTCTTCACCCCGGATGGTCGGCACATGATCATTTGCGATCCGAAAGGTGGCGATCCGACGAAGTGGCTCGGCAGCTGCTCGGCTGGTTTTTACAACCTCGAAACGGGCCGGCGCCGCGATGTCACGAAAGAGCTGACCTGGGTTGGAACGCACCCCGCGATCAGTCCGGACGGTCGCTCCGTCGCGACCGACAACACCGGTCACAGCTACCCGGGAGCGATCCTCATTTTGTCGTTGGACGGCTCGGCGCCGGTGCGGGTTTTGTGTTATCACCATGCCTCATGGGAGGCCGGGCACATCACCCATCCGACCGTTCACTGGAGCCCTGACGGAACCAAAATTCTCTTCATCTCCGATAAGGATTCCGAAAACAAAAAGATGGGCGACATCTATCTCGCCGTTGTCGAACAGCCGCAGTCACCGATCGAAGCGCACGTCGCCAACAACCGTGAGGAAGGGCCCTTGCTGACGTGGCGACCCGCGCCGCGCCACACCGAGACGAAGGAATTCGTAATCATGCGCAGCGTGCCCTCTCCACGGCCAAACCTGCAGGGTGTGAAACTGGACCGAACAGGCGTCTTTGAAGAAATCGGAGTCGTGCCGGTCGTCGACACGATCCTGACCGGTGAGCATCTCGATCCTGACGCATCGACATTGAATGTCGAGGCAACAGGAGATTTTCCCAATCACGGGCGGCTGCTGGTGGCCGGCAATCACTCGATGGCCGCGCCTGAAGTCGTGAGTTATGAAGGCAAGACGGAGACGAGCTTTCTCGGCTGCAAACGCGGCGAGGAAGGAACGGAAGTGACGCTCCACTGGAGCGGCGCTCGTGTCATCAGCTTGAGCGCGATGCAATTCACCGACACGAAAACTCCGGATCCGGAGCGTCACTATTATTACACGGTCAGGGCGCGCGAGCATTCGGGCCTGACAAGCCCCTACTCGCGAATCAGCAATCCGGCTGTATTGAGCAAGGAGTGATTCGAACGCTAGACCCTGTGTTGTTACGAAAGATACCACCAAACTTGTTAGCCTGGCGTTTCTGCTCCTTTTCGGAACGTTCACCATGTCGGCAACCGCTGAGGACAGACCCAATATCCTTCTTATTCTGGCCGATGATTTGGGTTATTCCGATCTGGGATGCTATGGAGGAGAAATCTCGACTCCCCATCTCGATCAGTTGGCGAAGGATGGAATGCGGTTCACCCAGTTCTACAATTGCGCGGTCTGCGTGACGACGCGGTCCGCGCTGCTGACAGGATTATATCCACGTCAGGGCCGCAAACCGCGTCTGCGTGAGAACATGATCACGCTTGGCGAGGCGATGCGCGAGGCGGGCTACGCCACTTCGCTGACCGGAAAATGGCATCTCGGAAGCGAAGCTCCGCTCCGGCCGATCGACCGCGGTTTTGATGAGTTTTACGGTTTGCTGGACGGATGTTGTAACTTTTTCAATCCAGCTAAGCCTGATCCTGTTTTCTACAACGGCGGAAGAGTTCGAGCCTTTGCGCATAACGAAGAAACCGTGACGAACTTCCCTGAGGATTATTATTCCACGGATGCGTTTTCCGATCACGCGATCGAAACCATTCAACGATTCGCAAAAAACGATCGGCCTTTTTTCGTTCATCTCTGCTACACTGCGCCGCACTTTCCCTTGCACGCGTTTGAGGAAGATATCGAGCCGTATCGGGGCAGGTACGCAGACGGTTACCTGGCGATGCGCGAGCGCCGGCATCAGCGTCAAACCGAGATGGGTCTGTTCGCATCGCCACCGGTGCTGACGGAGTTGGAAAACAAGAAAGGCGACTTTCGCTACGACTACGACGTGCCGGATTGGGAAGTGCTTCCCGATGCGGAGCGTAAACGCGAAGAAGCCCGCATGGAAGTCTACGCTGCGATGGTTGACCGAATGGATCGCGGGATCGGTCGCGTGCTCGCCGCGCTCGACGACTCCGGAGTATCCGACAACACCGTGGTCATGTTTCTCTCCGACAACGGCGGCTGTGCGACCTGGCCCTCCGGCCGCAAAGGGCAGGAGGAAGGCTTCTTCAAATACAACGAGGGCATCCCGGTCGGCGATGGCCGCGGCTACGAATTTGTCGGCAAAGGCTGGGGCTGGGCCCAGAACGCGCCGTTTCGCCAGTTCAAGACGTGGACCTACGAAGGCGGCATTGCGACTCCGATGATCGTGCGCTGGCCCGGCGAAGTTGAGGCGGGTTCCATCACCCATCAGCCCGGCCACATCATCGACTTCATGCCGACCTTGATCGAATTGGCAGAGAGCGATTATCCGGCTGAATATGATGGGAAGCAAATTCTCCCCGTCGAGGGAAAAAGCCTGACGCCGATCTTCCGGGGAGAGCGGCGAAATCCACATGATTCGTTAGCGTGGGAGCTCTACGGAAACCGCGCCATCCGGCAGGGCGACTGGAAGCTCGTCTGGGGCGCGAGCGAGAAAAAGTGGGAACTCTACAATCTGAAAACCGATCGTTCAGAGAGCAATGACCTTGCCTCGGCGCATCCCGAACGCGTGAAGGCGATGGTGCGTGACTGGGAGGATTGGAAAAAACATGTTGGGTTGTAGCCAAATGAAAACCCTGCCAGTATTGGCCCTGCTTTCGGGCCTTGTTGTTTTTCTTCCGACGGAATCCGTGACCGGTACGGACCGAGAGATTACTTTGCTCGATCCAGTCGAGGATACTTTCATCGCGAGCGACGTCGCCGATCTCAACATGGGAGGAACGCCGACGCTGAATCTCGGCGCGTTTGGGAAGAACGGGAATCGTAAAGGACGATTGCACCCCCTCCTACCCGGGACGATGCGAGGTGTCCGGACGTTGGGGTTGAAAAAGCAATTTCCTAGCAGTCGATGGGCAAAGCCATGGTTGAGCTCCTCCGGGGAGAGTAGTAGGAAAGTCCGGTTTCTCAGAAGGGTCCCTGCCATTCTACACTTGAAGAGCCGTGGGGTTCCCCCACTGGCTGGGTTGCTACCCCTCTTTAGGGTATGAGGTGCTGTCTCTGTACACTTTCTCCTCTCGATTACCTCTCGGCGACCAAAGTGTTTCTCACTGGCAATTCCTATTCGCTTCGGGCCGTGCGAAGAAAAATTCAAAAGTTTGAATCCAAGTCTTGGGTTCTTGCGAATGAGGAAGAGAAGCCGCTTCTGGCTTCCAAAAACTATCACCAGAGAAATCCAATCCTTATGAAAACACTCATCACCACGCTCCTGTTTGGGGCTGTAGCGTTGGTCAGCTATGCTGACAACAAAAGCTCCGACAAGACGATCGTAGAAACCGCCGTAGCCGCCGGCTCCTTCAAAACGCTCGCCGCTGCGCTTGAAGCCGCTGACCTTGTCGAAACCCTCAACGGAAAGGGATCCTTTACGGTCCTTGCGCCTACCGATGAAGCCTTTGCAAAGCTTCCCAAGGGCACCGTCGAAGAGCTCCTGAAACCAGAGAACAAGGAGAAACTTCAATCCATCCTCACGTTCCACGTCGTACCTGGACAAGTTGCTCTCTCGGACGCCCTCAAGCTTGGAACGGCCAAAACCGTCCAAGGTGAGACTGTGAAAATCGGTTTCAGTGACGGGAAGGTCCGAGTCAACAACGCCGCCCTATTATCAGCGGATCTCGGGGCTTCGAACGGAATCATTCATGTCATCGATTCGGTGCTTCTTCCACCTGAGCCCAAGAACGACATCGCGTCCGTCGCAAAAAAAGCAGGACAGTTCAATACCCTCCTCGCTGCAGTAGAAGCTGCCGGGCTCACCTCTGCCCTGACCGGGTCAAACCCAGTGACTGTCCTTGCTCCCACCGATGCGGCCTTCAAAGCGCTACCAAAGGGAACCGTCGAGTCGCTTCTTAAGCCAGAAAACCGCAATAAACTGACTGAGATCCTAACCTTGCATGTTGTGAAGGGATCCGTCTCTGCTGGTGCTGCGTTGAGCGCCGGTTCTACCAAGGCCCTGAGTGGAGGAGCGCTCAACTTCGGGATCGAGGAAGGCATGTTCAAGGTCAACGGTGCCACTATCGTCAAGACGGACATCAGTTGCGACAATGGCGTGATCCATGTCATCGACGCCGTCCTTCTCCCGGGCAAGGACGATCGTTCTACCACCAAGCACTCTTCAACCAGCAAGATGAGTCCAGCGAGCCTCATCGAAAATGCGATTGCAAAAGGTGTTCCCGCCTTCAACCACGGCAACCCTGCAAAGTGCGCTGAGCTCTACATGGATTGCGCGAAGGCGCTGACTATGGACAACCGAATCGGCCACTCCACTCGCAGCATGCTCACAAATGTGATGAATGAAGCCAAGAAATCCAGTTGCAGTGCCACCCAAGCCTGGATCCTGCGCGCTGGTCTTGACCGAACCTACATGGCAGTGCGCTAACCGCGTTCTACACCTGTCGACCACCTTTGGCCTGAAAGCCGGCCCTTTTCAAACAAACCTATTTCCTATCATGAAAACTAAATCGATACTTGCACCCCCTCCTACCCGGGACGATGCGAGGTGTCCGGACGTTGGGGTTGAAAAAGCAATTTCCTAGCAGTAATTCTATCGGCGATCATAGCTATTACCTACCGGGATTATGCTCGAGAAAGACTGGTTCTGACCATTCCGAAACGGGATTTGTCACCCTAACCCGAATATTTCACCAAAATAGGGTAAAAAATATCGCGCTGTTGTTAAGAGTTGTCTGCACCCCTTCCAACCCGGGGTCGCAAGCAGCCTTATTTTAGGCCTTGATTATCCAAATTACTTTCAATCATCCATCCCGCTGGTCGCTTGAGGCTTTCATTCTGGCCTTGATCGTTTTTTCGGCGTTATTGCGCGTTTACTCTTGAAATTCCTTCTTATCATGAAAAACAAAACCATTCTCGTTCTCTCCGCCGCTCTTTTCATTGCATCCGCAACACAGCTGTTCGCCCGGACCTGGACCGACGCCGCCTCCGGCCGGACCCTTGAGGGCGATTACGTCGAATCCGATAGCTCTCAGGTCGTCATCAAATCGGGCGGCCGAAATATCAAAATCGCCATCGCGCGGCTCAGCGATGCGGACAAGGTCTTCATCAAGGAACAGTCCGCGAAAGCGGCAAACAATCCGTTTACCACAATCACCGCTCCCGTCTCAGTCAAATCCCTTCCCGTAAAGGGCAAAGGGGAAGAGCGCAAGGCCGGGTTGGAGATGAAGAACAATGGTGATCAGGCGATTTCCAGGTTAGTGGTGAGAATTCTCCTGTTCGGGGAGGATGGTAGTGTCAAGAAAACGGTTCCCCACACCAGTGACGGTTATTTTGGCGAACGCGGCAAAGAACTCGGAAAAGGCAGGGACTTCGTTAAAGAGTTGGATGATTTCTGGATAAAGGACGATATCGCTTCTGTGGCGGGACTTCCCGAAAACGTGACCTGGAAAGACGGCAGCAAATGGCCCGCCTGGACAGGGCCTGCTCCGCAACCGGAAGGTGATGTGCCCGTGTCCCTGGTAATGAAGGGAGTGGTGCGGGAGGGTGGTCTGGCGGCGCCTCTGATCGAATGTTTCAATCACAGCAACAATGGGATCAAAGAAGTGCAGTATCGACTCTTTTATCTTGACGGGGAAGGGAATGAATTAAATAGAGGATTGCGTACCGGCTTAGCCAGCCCAAACGTCATCATGGAGGCAGGCAACGGAATGGCCCTTATCGGAAACGACGAAGGACCACCGAAAGGCGCAACCGATATAAGATTGACTCTGCATAGTGTGACTTTCGAGGATGACAGTAAGTGGGCCTCGGAAGGTTGATATCGTCTGAGACTCAGATGCAGGATTGACGCCCCAATAAAAATCCTTTTGCACCCCCTCCTACCCGGGACGATGCGAGGTGTCCGGACGTTGGGGT
>Ga0233450_10004527_pt1 | contig 12553 bp, 23 predicted proteins | sample 011ome_30_FD_189956 | JGI IMG/M metagenome (GOLD analysis project Ga0233450, IMG submission 189956) | Coastal salt marsh microbial communities from the Groves Creek Marsh, Skidaway Island, Georgia - 011501CT (spades assembly) | ecosystem: Environmental > Aquatic > Marine > Intertidal zone >... | reverse complement strand
TCTTGGTAATCTGTTGGAGTATCTTCTAAGCCTGTAAAATATTCTGTGCCCTGAAAGTTTTGAGTAATATCACCTTCGATAGTTCCTGGAGCCCATTTTAAAGTCCACTCGTTTGATTCTTGAACTAATTGCAGGTATCCTGTGCCATCACTAGGAACGCTATTGACATTTGGAGCATCTTTAACATTTTCTAAAAATTTAACTTGTTCATAACTTAAAGAATTGCCGCTAGAAACGACAAAATATCTATCTTCGTAGTTTTTGTAATCTGTTGGTGTGTCATGTAACCCAGTAAATCCAGTTACTCCTTGCGGAAAATCGATCTCTGTGGATACTTCTTCAGCTAAACCTGTGATATCAATGTACTCTAAACCGTTTGCGGTAGAACGTAAATATTTGCCTTCTTGGTAATCTGTTGGAGTATCTTCTAAGCCTGTAAAATATTCTGTGCCCTGAAAGTTTTGAGTAATATCACCTTCGATAGTTCCTGGAGCCCATTTTAAAGTCCACTCGTTTGATTCTTGAACTAATTGCAGGTATCCTGTGCCATCACTAGGAACGCTATTGACATTTGGAGCATCTTTAACATTTTCTAAAAATTTAACTTGTTCATAACTTAAAGAATCGCCGCTAGAAACGACAAAATATCTATCTTCGTAGTTTTTGTAATCTGTTGGTGTGTCATGTAACCCAGTAAATCCAGTTACTTCATCTCCACCTATAAACCCATAATCCGTAAGATCTTGAGCTATTTTTTCGATGCCTGTAAAATGTACGCCAGTTTCACCGTCATTAACTACAAGGTAATCACCACCGTGCCCTTCGTACCCTGTTGGGGTATCATATAGTCCAGTGAATCCAGTAACACCATCTCCACCTATAAACCCATAATCCGTAAGATCTTGAGCTATTTTTTCGATGCCTGTAAAATGTATTCCGCTTTCTCCTGTATTTACAATTAAATAATCGCCAGAATGTCCAATATAACCTGTGGGTGTGTCAATCAAACCTATTAATGATTTATTTTTAATTAAATCGTTGACATATTGAATTCCAGATACAACAGTATCTCCAGCTTTAATTTCTCCAAAAATATTTTCTCTAAATTCGTCATAAATGGGAAAATTATATGGAGAAATGTCATAATTTTCGCTAGTTGCATCTTCTGGCGGAGCTTCTCCATACCTTGTGTCCGTATAATAAGTATCTCCGTTTTCTTTATTTACATATATGTAACCCCTTTGTTCGTTTGATACTATATAACCTAAATTAGCTTCGAAAGATTTCTTGAAGTTTGAAAGCTCTTGATCTACAAAATAAAAGCTATTCATTTGCTTGTCGACTATTTCTTGGCCGCCAATTATTCTATTGATAGCATCCAGCATCGTAGTAGCATACGGATCATAAAGTTTTGTGCTATCTTCTCCAGGTTGATTGATCGCACTAAATGAACCTTCAATGATTCTATCTAACACTTCTAAACTTGAATCTTTATCTCCTAAGCTTTCATCAAAAACTGAATTATTGCTATCATCTTGGGAATTTGATAAAACACTATTTTTCCATTCTGCAAAAAAGAATCCCTCAAAAGTATATCCTGGGTTAATATCAGTACCTTTAGTGCCAGCAGGAAACTTTTTATAATCTATCAATAAAGTAGTTGATGTTGACCAATTGTCTTTAAATGCTTGTGCCCATGCTTTTTCATTTTCAATATGCCTATTAGGATCGCTTGAATCTAAATTAACACTCCATGTAATTGTTATACCTAATAAGCCTCTAAAATTAAAAATTGCAGAACCCGTTGCAATATACGAAGTCCATCCTTGATTTTCTAATCCCGGAGCTCCTTCTCTGAATTCTTGGCTCGAAAGGTTTTGTAAAAAAACATTAGATTGCAATAGACCAATATCTTTTTCGTCAAAAAATTTAACAGGCTTTCCGTTTTCTCTACCACCTAAAAGATCTTTTTGCTGTATTTTAGTTAAAAAATACCTAGAATCTTTATGCTCGTCAGCATCATTACCATCGTTTCCGTCTATCTGTATCGCACACATAACTAAAACAAAACTATTGAAAACTTCAAAGTAGATCCATCTATTAATCCTTGAGTTGATCTAATGAAACCTTCTGTATCTAAAAAATCGTCATTAGGGCCAAGTATAACTGTTTCTATAGATAGTCTATCATTTGATATTTTATTTAACTTAGATAACCTTTCTTTAGCCCCGCTCGGTTTAAATTCATTAGGAAAATATCCATTATATATAATATAGATATTATCTGTTTCTGTTCCATTTTTAATTCTCCAGTCTGAGTATCCGTGATTGGAGGGTAAATATTCAAATGGTAAATTTAATATCTGAGCTTTTGAGTCTTTAATTTCTATTTCAAATTCTTTTGTGGTCGGTTTAGGAGTTGAAGTTGGTGTTGGGGTGGGTGTCGGACTTGGTTTTGGTTGATTTGGGTCCAAGGGAGTGCTTGATGGTGTAATACTTGAAGTTATAGTTGGGGTGGGGGTAGGAGTAATATAAACTTTTTCCTCATCTTTTGACGGGGAATCAAAATTATCATAATTATCAAGATTTAGAATTGGACTTTGTGTTATTTTGTCCATTTGAGCAATCAACCAATCAAATTTAGATTGCATCCCTAAAATCGCGTTACTGCCCATTCTTTGTGGGTCGGTTTTTAAAGCTGAGATCATGAAGTCTCTCATTTTAGCTTTTAGTAATTGTCTCGACCCTGATTCGGGATTTTTTTCAACCATCAATATATCATCAAAGTCAAAATCTTCTCCTTCAGGTAATTGATCTGGTCTTTTTGTAGGCATTATATAGTATTACACTTAATTCGAGCACTCTATTGTCGCAGTATACACATTTTTTTTAAATTCTGCAGAATATTTATGTTCTGTTTGATTTGAGGTGACTTTATCTTCTAAAACTCGCATTTCTGCTCGATATGAATCCTTATCAGATGTTTCGCAGTTTAATAATTCTTGATCAACAATATAATCGTATTGTCTAAAATCTAATTCGTCGTTATCAAATACAATTTTTTCACTCAATTCATTGGATATGAAGTTGCTGTCGCAAAATATAGTTTTTACACTATTGAATTTAACTGAATATTTGCAAGCGGTCATAGCGGAGCATTACGTGTCGTGATCTCTTTTGAAAAATTTACAGTACCAGAATCCACTGTGATTACAGTATCTTGTTCTGCTGGTTTTGAAATTTGTAGATCGTATTCGTAAGCTCCATCGATTATATTCTTGGTATCTAAACTTCCTAAAATTATTCTCACATTCCCTAACCCGTATTTCTCTATTCCTCCTGAGCTGTCAATATCACTATTTTTGGTTAATATAGCTTTTGAGTCATCTGGATCGTTTGCTCCAATTGATCCAAAAAATGGTTTCTTTACTGTAAATAAAACCAAATAATCTTTTAAATCTAAAGGTTCATCATTTCTGTAAACCGTTACATCCAATACTGATGTATCTCCTATTCTTAAATTAATTTCTGACATCTTTATTTTTCCTTTTAAATTGTAATATGCTAGATAAAACTAATAATGCGCCGACCATTCCTATAATGCTATATAGTGACCACATTGGATCTTTATAGTTGATTGAACTGTTTGTTTTAGCTCGATTAAATTCTTGTTCTGAAATAGCTCCATCTTCATCGACATCCACGGTATGAAAAGATACAATTTCTTTGGGAGCTGGATCATTCTTTACTTTTTTAATGTTAAGCTTATTAACACATCCAATAGTTAATAATGATAAAAATAAATATATTATAAACTTCTTCATTTTTTAGATGGAATTGCATAAAAGCCGATAACCATAAAACATAAATCCATAAAGGATGCTAACATTAGACCACCCGTAAGTTGAACCTGTGTCCAACTCTCACCACCAAATATCCATGCAAATAATCCATATTTAGCATTATCACCCTTTGGCATTAATACATCGTATGTAATGTGTGGATTCATTGCGTAATAAACCATTAAAAAGCACATTGTGAAAGTGATACTCATAAATAATATTCGACGAGTAACTTTAACAAATGGATCATCGGCTCGCTTGTTTTGATTGTCGATAAGAGCTTTCAGCATTTCATTGTCGCGCGCAGCAAGAAGCATTTGGTCTTGCCTTTTTTGCTCTAACCAAAAATTAATTAAATTGGCACCAACTTTAATACCAGCACCAATAACTGTATTCATTATACTCCCAAACATATAATGTTATACACTTATATTGATAAATATATTACATTTTAATTAAGAATGCATGCCAATTATTTTGACGTCTATATAAACGAACACCAATAATACCAGATGGATAGCTCCATGAATTTCCTTCAGGTATACCCATGGATGGTGTTAGATTGTCAACATTCATTCCATTCACATTAACAGTCATGATTTCCATGCCTGTGAGGTTATGTAAAAATACCAATTCACACTGATATTGAAAACCTTCAACTTCAGGAACATTGATAAAGTTGAATGTCGAGCCGTTGCCATTCGAATTCGCGTTTCCATCAAGGAAAAATGTGTTGTTAATTGGGTTGGATTTTATATCAATAATTGTTGTGCCTGAATTTAAAGCTATTAATTCATTCGTGGCTAGAGGATTAATTTCATTAATTTTGCTTCTTTGTTGAAATATATCCTTGAAGTCGTCTTTGCTGTAATTTGGGTCATCTTCTGGCGGAAATATCTTTGACAATGTGACGGTTTGGTCTAGAGTTTTTGCGTAATCCTCTAAATCCTTTAAAGTTAACTCGGTCAAACTACTAACAGACCCATACTCTATCGCTCCAGGTTCGGTGCCCCCAAGCACATTTTTTATATAATGTGGCAGTTTAGTTTTGTCGCGCTGCTTTGTTTGAATTTTACCATCTACTGCATCAATTTTATTCTCATCTCCTATCCATAAAGAATTACTAGACAAGTATAAATGCCTGATCTTGTATTCTGCGCTTCCTAGGTCAAAATTAGCATTAGATTCTGGAATGATATGGTGATTATATCTAAATTGATTGTTGTTGTCGTAATACCCACTAACAGTTCCATTACTGATTGCTTCTGCTGTAGAAGAGGATCCTCCTGCGGAATCTTGAGTGTGTAAGCTTGAGATGTCAGCAATAAGTTCATCGTGCATAGTATTGATGCCCGACTGTAAATCGTTAATGTTACTTGCTGTTAAATCGTCTTGATTGTGTAAGCTAGAAATGTCGGCAATCAAATCATCGTGCACATCATTAATGCCCGATTTTAAATCGTTAACATTTTCTGCTGTTAAAAAATCACCTGATTGTTTGTCGTTGAAAAATATTTTGGCCATAATTTATTTATTACACTATTTTTTGTTAATTTTCTTTATAATATATTTTAATATTTCACTCCTCTTAATATCTTCAATACCAAATGCAAAACAATGAATACCTTTTTCTCTACTTTGCTCGTCATCAAAAAGGTCAAACATATCTTTGAATCCGCTTTTTCCATTAATATCACTTTGCATATAATCTCCGCAAATAAATAATTGACTATTTTCGCCCAATCTGGTCATTAATGTAGTTAATTCTTTGAATGTGAAGTTTTGAGCTTCATCAGCAACAACAATTTTATTGACCCAACTAGCTCCCCTTAAAAAGTTAACAGGCATAGCTTGCACTCTCTTTGTTCGAATCAATTCAGATCTAACACTATTTGTTGGGGGTAGTAACTCTCTTAATTTGTCATCTAATGGAGCCATATAAGGATTTACCTTTTCGTCTATATCGCCAGGTAGTGCCCCAAGCCCTTTTTCAGCGCTCTCAATAACAGTTCTGACATACATTAAGTCAAGCTCATCACTTTGCTTTAATTTTTTAAGAGCACAGTAAACAGCCATAAATGTCTTGGTAGAACCTGCTGGTCCAGTAATAAATATGACTTTGTTATTATCATCCAGCCCTAATCGAACTAACGATTTTTGCTTTTCAGTTAAACCAATATTTTTAACAGTAATTTTTGATTTAAACTGCCCGATTTCTAGATCAGTTTTTTTCTTTGACATGTGTTAATATATACACATATTATCTGAAAGTAGCTGAAAATTTCAACACGAAATTCCTCAAAATTTCAGAATTCGTATTTTTATTACTTTTAATTATGTTCGCATGAACATTCAATAAAATCTTTTAAAATTAAATTTCTTTTACTTTCATTAGAATGAAACCAAACCCAAGGATAACTATTTTTAATTTTATTTATTTTTTCTTTTAATTGATTTATATTGGATTGCAATAAATCTAATTCAGTTAATGTAAAATTATTGATGTCTGGCTTTATGTTAACCTTATTACTAACATCGAGAAGGTCTTGTAAATTTCCTTCGCGCTTGGCAATCGCCGCATTTTCGTATATTTCGCGCGCATGCTTGTTATTTCCTGTTTTATCTGGATGAGTATGCACCACTATCTTTCGAAAAAGTGATTTTAAAGAACAAGAATGTTCACCGCCGCCGACATTTTGAGTCTCAGAAGACGATTCGGAAAATGGATTGCCCAACTTATTATCGTGACAAAATTTTAATACATTACTGATAAATTGTTTTTCAATTCCTTCGTATAAATAATTAATGTTATTGTATTCTTCTTTACTTTCTTTCCATTCTCTTCTAAGAGAAATGTATTTGCTTTTCTTGTATTCTGACATATCTTAATTTATAATAAATTTATTTTAAATATATTCTATTTGATCTTTATTAAAGATTGATATAAACTTTTGTGATATGTATGCATACTTAGTTTTGAGTGAAAGATTTCTCCAGCTTTTTGTTGCATATGTTCAATATCCCTATTCTGCCAAGTGTCATGTATTTGGTTTATAATATCTTCTTCGTCTTTACCTATGATACAAAATTCTTTATAATTAATTTGATCTTCTAATGGAAAAGCTATATCTGAATCTATTAAAACTGGAATTCTAGAAGCCGACAAAACATGGTAAAAGCGCATGGTGAAATTACCTGCACCTCTATTGCATATCGTGAAATGAGATTCTTGTATATTCTTCCGATAATCTTTTATAATACCTGGATCATGCGGTTTTCCTCCCCAGAATGCATTTCTAATAATGAAATTTGCATGAAGTTTTTTGTCGTTTTGAACTGCTTGAATTATTTTTTTTCTGTGAAAACTACCCCAACCACAAAAACCTACAATTGGTTTTTCTGTTTTAGGTAGCGGTGATTTAAATTCATCCTCACAAGAGTAAAAATATGGATATATGTATTCATTTTTCTTTAAAATGGACTTTTTCGCACTGGTTCTTATGATAATTTGATGATCAAAAGAATTTAATTCATATTCGTAATCGTCTATAATACAAAATATTCTGCAATTTAAATCATCTCTGTGGTCATGTAATATTTGATTAATTTTTCCGCCGCCGACAGCCTGAATATTTGATGGATACACACCGATACCTTTTTCTTCAAAAAATTTTTTTAATTGGTTCATACATATAATATAAATTTATATTAAATATATTCTATTTGATCTTTATTAAATTTTTGTATTTCTTGTTCTAATTTAAATGCATCATTGATCATTCGCACCATAACATAGTGATTGTCGCCGTCTATAACCTCTATAAGGGCTTGTGCTTGGTATCTGCCCCATTTAGTATGCACCCAGCATAATTGTGTTTTTTGCGCCGAACCTTCAACGCTCTCTCGCTCGCTCACTTTAAATTTAATTTATATTAAATCAGATAATATTATTGGCTTTTCTGATTTTTTTAATTGAAGAATAGTATAGTTCTCATCTTTTCTTCGCATTCCATCTAATATGTATCCATATCGAAGTACAGCTTTTAAAAAATTATATTTGTATTTTTTTTCTATTTCTATGGCTATTTTTGTAGGCATAGAATACTCATCAAATTCAGAATACCATACATTGTCACTGTATTCTTCACACACTGATATAATTGAGTTCATTGTACTAATAAATACACTGATTTCGCCGCCAACCCCTATAAATAACATGGGTTCGGATTTTTTTTGTTTTTTCTAAATTCTTGAATAAATTTAATTTTATTTGTTTTTGATTAATGGGGTGGGTTGTTTTTTGTACATATAATTTGAATTGATTTGAATTGCTAAGGGAGATTGATATATACCACCCCCGGCGGTATCCTTGTCAAGCATATTCGTATTTTTTTTGAGAAATGGGGTGGTTGTTTGTGAATAACTTTATCGAAAATAATTGCAAATAAATTTGACTCTAGCCGGCTTTGCCCTTAGTTTATAAGTATATGAAATACAACGACCCAATCGAAAGAATCAAAAAAGTTAAAGCCGAAATCCGGGATCTCAGAGAGATGATCCGCAACACAAATAACATTTATGTTATGCAAAATTGTCAGTTGCAAATCAATGAGTACGAAAAATGGCTCAAGGAATGCCGGATGCAAAACGAGTTTACTTCATCCCGGAATGGTTTACTAATTGGAAAATAATTGCAAATAAATTTGACTCTAGCCGGTTTTGGGATTACCTTGTTTATATATGAATAAGACAAAAAGAATCAAAATTAAAGAGTGGTCTCGTCACACTAGTGTTTACATTTATAACTTAGTAGATGGTGGCTTGCCACGTGTAAGAAATTCCTCGAGTCAATCCCACTTGAATAAAATTCTAAAAGAAGAAAATGCTTTCGCTTCTCATGTGGAGCTAGTCACCACAAACAATACTGAAGACTCTTCCGGTTGGTCTAAAACTATTCAGTTTAAGCCAATGCAAATCGAATGGAGAGAAACGGAATTCTCTAAAAATAATTGCAAATAAATTTGACATCAATCACAAAATAAACGATAGTAGTAATATGACAACAATAACAAAACCGAAATTCAAGAAGGGCGATGTTCTTCTTTCACGTGACAATAAAATCTTGCAATATGTGGGCGAGTTCGATCACCCCGAACTTGGCAAGATTGCTGAAGTGCGCATCTACCGCACGAACCGACACAAAGGCATCCGCTTTGAGGATGTTCAGCTTCACCCATTCTTTAAATAATGATCTTGTTATACATAGTCGGCGCGGGCTTGGTTTGTGCATTATACTCCTGTCAATCATAAAAGTTTCATAAGTCGTTGAGCATCAGGCACTTATGGCGCCTAGGCGCTGTAAGTCGTTGAATAACAACGACTTATGCAATTAATGTTCATATGCCGTGCCAAACAGACAACTAAAAAGTTGCCTTATCCCTCTAGTGGATTTGTGCAAAAACTTAGTTTAATAATAATTACAAATAAGTTTGACTTTAACTAAAAAATAAACGATAGTAAGGTATGACAGCAAATGATATAAGAAACAAAATTGAAAGCCTCGAGAGATCCCTCGAACGTGACCACTACGACCACGACCTACACAAATTCGTTCCTGCCACAGGACACGTGCGCAAAATGATACTCGCTAACATTGCCGATCTTAAAGCTAGATTGCCAAGAGCAAAATATGATGATAAGGTTGCACGTTATGGATGGCGCTCAGTTGAGCGCAATGCATAAAATAAATGAAAATAAATTTGACTTTAACCCATAGATAGACGATAGTAATAGTATGACAGAAGAACTACAACAATTCATGACGGAAGAGCTAGGCATCATTGATCGCTTAGGCTTTGAACCACTCGAAGGCGCAGAACTATTCGTAGACGTTGGAAACAATGTGTGGAATCTCAACCAAATCATTCATGCTTTTAATAACCAATGAGCGCTGAAAGAGTACCTTACCCACCACTTGATTGCGCCCTTGCCATGAGTAAGGCGCGCGGCAACCTCAATTTTCTCACAAAGAGAATAAAAGAAGAATGGAGCGAAACCTCGACAACTGCGCAAGCTATAGAGGATGCCCATGCTGCGCTTGTACTAGCGCAAAAAGAATACGAAAAAGTCTTGACTTTACTAAGAAACTCAACTAAGTTATAAGTATGATAGCAATAAGAAACAATCCTAACTTCAGAAATTGGTTACAAGTCTTTTCGTTCGGTAAACTCGTTGACGAGTTTGCGAGAGAGTCTGATGCGCTAGCCTTAGCCTCACAAATCGCCAAAAACACCAAGCAACCTTATATATCAGTAAGGGGTCAAGCTGTCAAGGTAAGATAATGATCTTGTTATACATAGTCGGCGCGGGCTTGGTTTGTGCATTATACTCCTGTCAATCATAAAAGTTTCATAAGTCGTTGAGCATCAGGCGCTTATGGCGCCTGGGCGCTGTAAGTCGTTGAATAACAACAACTTACGAAAGTTTTAACTTTGGGCCTGCAGTCCGGACTTATGCTATTTGGCTTGTCGGCCCGCAGGTCCGGACTTGCGCTATTTGGCTTGTCGGCCCGCAGGTCCGGACTTGCGCTATTTGGCTTGTCGGCCCGCAGGTCCGGACTTGCGCTATTTGGCTTGTCGGCCCGCAGGTCCGGACTTGCGCTATTGACAAAATTAAAACTCGTCCATTAGCCACTCATCAAGGGCATAGGTGTCAAGGTCAGGGTCTGTATAGCTTGCCCCATCAGGGGTAGCAGGCGCGCCGCAATCTACTAGCTCTTGGGCTAGATCTTTATAGTTGACAAACCTACGAGCCATCTTGTAAAGACTCTCGTCGTTGCCTAGCCATAGCGCTACGTTCCAAGTTGCCCAATTCTTCCAACCGTTATATCCTTCCATAATCTTATCCTTCTATTAGTTTTTTAAATGCGTAATATACCTTTTCTTTGCCACCGCGCAAACCAAATTCTTCTTTAATTATAGCATAGCAAGTTCTGCCGCGTGTCAATTTCATGCCTGTGAGCATCTCTGTGCGGAGTCCTACCAATAAGGTACGTTTTCTGTGTTGTTCGATTGCTTCGGGTGTGTCTAATACTAACATAATAATAATCTAGTTGAGTTGTTGGGTTTTGTCAAATTAAATAATAAGGCAATTTGCCATTGCTAATTGGTCGATTGCATCGCAAACCTCTTCTTTCATCTCTTCGCAAGTGATAATTGTTTGCCTTGCTGAAATGCTTCCAAGTTCCGCAGCTTCGGCATTGGCTTCAATTCTTTTTTGTAATTCGTTAATTCTGTCATTGAGTTCTCTTAGTGTTTTCATACTACTAAATTAGCACCGCCACCTAATTATAGCAAGAAAAAAGTGAAATAAAAAGCATTTTGCCATAAATGCTTGACTATCAGGCGCTTATGGCGCCCGGGCGCTGTAAGTCGTTGAATATCAACGATTTAAAAAATAAACTTTTTTCTTGACTTTCGGCTCAAGTGGAGGTAGGGTAAGGTATGATTACAATACAACAACTCAAAAAACGTAACGGCTTATTCGCCATGAACACCGCTCAATTCAGTGCAGAAGTAAACTCTGGCTACACCTCTCTGGAAATAGCCAAAAAAATATGCTCAGAAATCCCAGCAAAAACGGGAGTAAGCGAGTGGCATACCCCTCGAAATCGAGACGACTCATCTTCTGATCTGATCTACTGCATCAGCGATAGAGATTAATTCCATAAGTTCTTGACTATCAGGCGCTTATGGCGCCCGGGCGCTGTAAGTCGTTGAATATCAACAGGTTATGCTAGTTTACATAAGTCGTTGGATATCAAGGGTTTGCGGTCCGGACATGCGCTATTTACTCATACCTCAATAAACCGGCCCAGGCCCAGGCCCAGGCGCTATTTATAATACTTAAAAAAAATTTGACATAAGCTATGTTTGCGTGGTACCTTAGGGTATGATTAAAACAGATAATATAGTAAACGGATTCATCGCAGAGGTGGACATAATTGAACGCGCAACAGGCGAGGTCGTAGGTCGCAACATCGTAAAGTGCGAACACCATGACACCATTGAAGCTCTGAATGCTGATATGGAGAAATTCAACTTGCCAACCTTCTTGAGGTTAGTTAGGTGGATATCATAATCACATAAGTCCTTAACTATCAGGCGTTTATGGCGCCCGGGCGCTGTAAGTCGTTGAATATCAACGATTTAAAAAATAAACTTTTTTCTTGACTTTCGGCTCAAGTGGAGGTAGGGTAAGGTATGATTACAATACAACAACTCAAAAAACGTAACGGCTTATTCGCCATGAACACCGCTCAATTCAGTGCAGAAGTAAACTCTGGCTACACCTCTCTGGAAATAGCCAAAAAAATATGCTCAGAAATCCCAGCAAAAACGGGAGTAAGCGAGTGGCATACCCCTCGAAATCGAGACGACTCATCTTCTGATCTGATCTACTGCATCAGCGATAGAGATTAATTCCATAAGTTCTTGACTATCAGGCGCTTATGGCGCCCGGGCGCTGTAAGTCGTTGAATATCAACGATTTAAAAAATAAACTTTTTTCTTGACTTTCGGCTCAGTTGGAGGTAGGGTAAGGTATGACAGATACAATAACACCATACGAAGTACGCCAGCTACTCAGCGAGGCGGAAGAAAAAATTAACCTCATGCTCACCCCCGCTGATGATCTCTCACCAGAAGACCATCA
>Ga0233450_10004523_pt1 | contig 12558 bp, 11 predicted proteins | sample 011ome_30_FD_189956 | JGI IMG/M metagenome (GOLD analysis project Ga0233450, IMG submission 189956) | Coastal salt marsh microbial communities from the Groves Creek Marsh, Skidaway Island, Georgia - 011501CT (spades assembly) | ecosystem: Environmental > Aquatic > Marine > Intertidal zone >... | reverse complement strand
CGACCAGGTTTTCCTTGGGAACCCGCACGTCTTCGAAGAAGGTTTCGTTGAATTCCTTCTCACCAGAAATCTGGGTCAGCGGGCGGATGGTGATGCCCGGGCTCTTCATGTCGACCAGAAAGAAGCTCAACCCCTTGTGCTTCGGCGCGTGTTGATCCGTACGGGCCAGCAGGATGCACCACTGCGAATATTGGGCAAAGCTGGTCCAGATCTTCTGTCCGTTGACCACGAAGTGATCGCCGTCGGCCACCGCACGACACCTTGCCGAAGCCAGATCGGAGCCCGCGTTGGGCTCGGAAAAGCCCTGGCACCAGATTTCCTCGGCGGCGAGGATCTTGGGCAGATAGCGTTCGCGTTGCGCTTCATTACCGTGATGTATCAGCGTGGTCGCCGTCAGGTTGCGACCGATCACATTGATCCCTTCCGGTGCCTGCGCACGGGCGCATTCTTCCGCGAAAATACCCTGTTCGACCAGCGTCGCGCCGCGCCCGCCATATTTGGTGGGCCAGCTTATCCCGCTCCAACCGCCTTCGAAGAGCTTGCGCTCCCAATCGATGCGAAAATGCGCGCGCTCGTCCTCGTCTTCGGGCTCGAACACGGTCTTGCCCCAGCCCTGCGGCAGGGCGCTGGCCAGCCATGCGCGCACTTCGTCGCGAAAGGCTTGTTCCTCTTTGGAGTCGTTGAAGTCCATCGTTTACTGCTTCCCAAATTCCGGTGAACGCTTTTCGCGGAAGGCGGCGACGCCTTCGGCGTGATCCGGCGTGGTGTAGGCCAGCGTCTGGGCATAGCCTTCGTACTCGAGCATCTGCTCCAGCGTGGCGTCAGCCGACTTATTGAGCAGAGTCTTGATCATCGCCAGCGCGACCGGCGGACCGGCGGCGATGTCTTCCGCGATCTTGCGTGCTTCGGCCATCAGGTCGTCATGCGGGACAACGTGGTTGACGATGCCCAGATCGAAAGCTTCGGCCGCGCTGATCTTCTTGGCGGTGAAGCACAGTTCCTTGGCCCTGTTCACGCCGACGACGCGGGTGAGGAAATAGAGGCCGCCGAGATCGGGGACGAGGCCCATCTTGGTGAAAATCTGACTGTACATCGCCTTGTCGCTGGAAATGATGAAATCGCAGGCCAGCGCGATATTGAAGCCCGCGCCCACGGCAACACCGTTGACCGCAGCGATCACCGGCTTTTCCAGATCGAACAGCGGGCGCAGGACATTGCGCAGGATGCCGCGGTGGCGCGCACGGCGGGCCAGCAGCTTCATGTTCGGGTCCATGCCGCGCACATCGGCGCCGGCGCAGAAACCCCGCCCTTCACCCGTCAGGATGACGCAGCGCGCTTCGTCCTTGGCGGCGATCTCGCCGATCAGGAAGTTCAGTTCCTTGTACATCTGATCGTTGGTGCTGTTCAACGCGTCGGGTCGGTTCAGCGTGATCGTCGCGACCTTGTTCATCAGGTCGTATTTGATGGTTTCGAATTCCAAGGCCAAACTCCTCTGGCGAAAATCAGAATGACACTGGGTCGGACGGCTGCGGTTCAGTGAAACACAGGTCGCCCTCCGTCGAATCGGGAATGGCCCACCAATCGGTGGGCATGTGCATGGGTATGCGGAAATCATGCGCCGGAACGACGATGTCGCTGTTGTCCACCACGCGCTGCATCGCCGCGATCCAGTCCCGCTCGCTTTCCGAGCGGATCGGCCCAGCCATGAATGTATCGCCAAGATAGCGCGTCGGCTTGTCCGTGGCGCGCGCATCGGCGGGAAACCAGTATTTGTAATGATCGCCAAGATCCGAAACCAGCGCGGCACGGCCCCTGGCGGTCGTTACCACCGGCACCTGCATGCCCGGCGTATGCGAAGGCACATGCAGGACGCGGAAGCCGTCCAACAGTTCGAAATCGCCATCCTCCAGCTGCAAGCCCTTGGGCCGTTTGCGGCTGAGCAGTTCGGCCATGATGTGCCCCTTGAAATAGGGACGATGGCTGGGCGTCGGGTCAATCGCGTGGAACAGTTCGCTTTTCTGGACCACCACCGTCGCATTGGGGAACAGGTCAGTATTGTCCGCGTGGTCGAAATGCATATGCGTCAGCACGACATGGCTGATATCGTCGGCGGCTAGCCCATGCTCGGCCAGCTTGGCGCGCAGCGCATCGTGCCCACCGCCCCATCCGGTGACCTTGAGCATTTCCTCGATCCGCTTGATGTCCGCCATCCCGCTGTCGACGAGGATGTGGTTTTCCCCGTCGGTCACTAGCCAGACATGCACCGGATCGCGGTGCAGCTTGCCGCCCTGGGGGATATAGAGCTCGCCAATGCGGAGCGAATGGATTTCAAACATCGCGAGCCTCTCTTCTGTTCTTGCAAGGCGGCCGCACCGGATGCGCAGCCGCCTCGCATGTGCTGCGTCAATCCTCGATTACCTCGAAACGATCAATGTCCGAAACGCGACCCTGACGTTCGCCATCCGTCCAGATCGCGCGCACGCGGGTGCCCGGCTTGATCTTTTCCTTGGCGCTTTCAAGATCATCGATCTCGATCACGTGGATCATACGGGTGGAAGCGCCGTCGAGCACGATTTCCGCATACACATAGGGCGGTTTGCGCGACTGACCGAGGATTTCCATATTGATGATGGAGCAGCCACGGATGGTGCCAGTGTTCCCGCAGGCCTTCCATGTGCCGGTGCGCTTGTGCGTGATGTCGTCCACTTCGCGCGGCGGCAGGAGCGCGTCTTCGCCGTTGGAGGTGCGAATGCCAATGATCCGGCCATGTTCGCGGATTTCGTCGAACATGCGACCATAATACGGACCGTATGCGTGCTCAAAATCCAGGCTCATCGAGTAATCGATAACCCCGAGCGGCTCAGCCGGATCGGCAAGATCCGTCACCTTGCCTTCGGGGGCCTCGGGGGCAAGCACAAAACCCTTGATGGCCAGGATCGACGTGCCTTCGTCCGCATCGCTCCACTGCGCCGTCACGCGCTGCCCGAATGACAGGCCAGCGAAATCGGCCAGGATCTTGTGCGGGAATTCATTGGCGCAACCATCCAGGCGAATAAGCCCGATGACAACGCCGCCAACGCGAGTGAACGCGGTCAGAACACCGGATTCCGGCACCTGCACCAGAGCTTCGGGCTCTTCTCCGTCCACCGGCGAGAAATCCTGGGCCGGCGCGATGATCATCCCGCCGGGAAAGCGCGAACCGACAATACGGCGATTGGGCATTTCAGCCAGAAAGGTGCCCGCCGCCCGGCCAGGGGTCAGCGTGTAAGGCATGCTGATCTGGCTGTGGAAGGTCGGCAGGTCGTGCTTGTATGTTTCAGGTGCTGCAAACATCTGCTTGTCTCCTCAGGCGCTCAGCACGGCGCAGCCGCGCAAATTGGCCCAGCCGCCGCCAGACTGGACGAGCGCGGTCTTGGCGCCCTTGATCTGATGGCTTTCATTGCGTCCCATGACCTGGGTGGCGCCTTCGATCAGACGGATAACGCCCACCGCGCCGATCGGGTTCGCCCCCATGCAGCCGCCCGAGGGGTTGACCGGAATATCGCCGTCAAGCTGCGTCGCACCCGAAGCGACCAGTTCGGCCGCTTCGCCCGGCGGACACAGGCCCAGGCTTTCATAGTAGTTGAGTTCGAAACAGCTGTATGGCTCCTGCAACTCGACCACATCGAACTGGCGGCGCGGATTGGTGATGCCCGCGGCGCGATAGACCCTCTTGGCGGCAATGGCGAGCGGCTCGGACAGCATCAGCGACCGTTCCGGTGCGTTATCCGCTTCGCAGCAATAGGCGATCCCGCGGATCCAGGCCGGCCTGGTGGTGGAATGATGCGCCACCTTATCATTGGCAAGGACGATAGCCGCCGCGCCGTCGGAAATCGGCGGGACGTCCAGCAGCTTGATCGGCCAGCAAAGGGGCTTGGAATTGAGCACGTCCTCGACCGTCACTTCCTTCTTCACATGCGCATAGGGGTTGGCGATAGAGTTTTTGCGATTCTTAACCGAAACCATTGCCGCCGCTTCTTCCGAATGGCCCAACACATCCATGCGCGCTCGCCAGTAGGCAGCCGAAAAGCCCATGATGCCAACCGCGAATTCACGGCCCCAGAAGGGGTCGTAGAGAGTGGAGATCGAATACTGCAGCTGGCCTTCTGACAACTTGTCGTAAGCCACCACAAGGGTGCGTTCGGAATAACCGCCAGCCACCTGGTAAAAGCCCGACAGCGCGCCCGCGAAACCCGCGCCGCCGCCACTGGTGACCCGCACGACGGATTTGCCTTGGGCACCGATTGCATCAACGACCCATTTTTCCGGCTGGTTCACCGCGGCGAACAGGACCGGACCGGTCGCCACTACCACGGTATCAATATCTTCCATCGAAAGCTTGGCGTCAGCCAGCGCGCGATTGACGGCTTCGCGCACGAGGCCCGCCTGGCTGACATCCGTACGACGGCGCGAGTGATGCGTCTGTCCGACGCCAACAATTCCTACTTCACGGCCCATGATCAAACCTCGAGTGTAAAGACGCAGTTGGTCTGCATAGCGACACCGCCCGTGCCGTGGACGACCGCGCGGTGCGGTGCGCTTGCGCCCGCCCGCGGCTGCGAAAGTTGCTTGTGGGCTTCAGCCAGACGAACGAGCCCGGTAGCCATGATCGGATTGGCCGGCAACGCGCCACCCGAACTATTGACCTTGTCCGACATCGCCGCATCGAGCCCCTTGCCGGCGCCAGCCATGCCCAGCGCTTCAAGTGTGAGCAATTCGCCCACGACCGAACTTGCGCTCACTTCGGCCACATCCGCCTCGGCCGCCTTCCAGCCAGCCCTGGAACAAGCCATATCCGCCGCCTTGGATACCGAAGTGAGCGTGTTGGCGGTCCGCGCCGAGAAGGAATGCGTCTCCATCGACGTGCCCATGCCGGTGATGACAACCGGCGCGCGACCCAGGCGAGTCGCGATCTCTTCGGTGCTCAGCAGCATGGCCACCGCACCATCGACCGGGCGCGAAATCATAAGCTCGGTGAGCGGCGCCGCCGCTTCGGCCGAGGCAAGCACCGTATCGGCATCGGGCACGGCGTCGATCGCCACGTCACCGCCCTGCGCGGCCGCAGCCCAGCGCTTTGCAACCAGCGCGGCGAGGTCCTTGTCCTTGGCGCCATAGGTGTCGACATAGCGCTGCGCCTGCATGCCCAGCGCCGCCTTCTGGCCGAAGCCGACCGGACGCTGGTAAAACGGCTCGACCATCGAACCCCAGTAAAGATCGATGTCGCGCGATTCCGAGGGCTTGCTGTAAGCCACGATCAGGCCGATGGACGAAGACCCCGAGCGGATCTTGTTGACGCCATAAAGCGCGGCCCACAGCCCATCTTCCTCGACCCGCGCTTCTTCCTTGTGATGTGCGCCAAGCGCACCAAGAAAGCCGCAGTTGGAGATCGAACGACCGTCCAGCACGTCACTGCCGGAATCGATGATGAAATCGACGTCATCCAGCGTCAGCCCTGTGCCCTTGAACACGTCGAGCACGACTGCTGAAATGAGATCGATATGCTGCGCGCTGTCCCAAGCGGGCCGAAGCTGCGTCATCGACGTGGAAACAATACCAACGCGAGGCATGCTCATACCAAGCTCCCCCCTGTTGCCCATTTCAAATTGATCATGGCCACTTTCCCAATAAACGCCCGCCTATCACGAGGCGGAATTACCAGACCGCAGGCACACACCTGCCGACTTGAACTGTCTGCTCGGTATGATCGCCCCGCACCAGAGTCAACCGGATTATCGAAAATATATCGGCTTTTGGAGGGCACTGAAACATCTGTGCTGATTTTTCCAATTTGCCCTCTCAATGCCGCGCCCCGTCAGGCCTCTTGCAAATAATCCACATCAGGGGATTGACCCGCTCATCGGTCATCAAATTGCGCCGGACGCCCCTGCAGGAACGCCTGCACCCCTTCCTGACTGTCCCTGGTCGCAACAAGGTGCGCCGAAAGCGCCTGTGCATCGAGATAGGCTTCCATCCAGCTTTTACCTTCCAGCCGGGTGGAGGCAATCTTGCGCGCCTGAATGGAGGGCAAACTTTTCGCCGCGATCTGCCCTGCCAGTTCGAGCGCCTTCGGCATTACCTCGTCGCGCGAAACGACGTAATTGAGAAAACCTGTGGGTTCGAGTTCGCGGGCGGTGAACTTGCGGCCCGTGAACAGGATTTCGCGCATTTTCGCCTCGGGCATCTTCAGCATGGCGAAGAGCCCTCCGCCGCCGCACACCAACCCATAATCAATTTCGGGACAGGCGAATTTCGCATCTTCTGCTGCAACCCGCATATCGCACAACCCCGCCAGGATCATCCCGATCCCGATCGCAGGAGCATTTACCGCCGCGATCACCGGACGAGTGAGCTTATAGAAGCTGGGCAGCTTCTCATTGATGAAACGATAACGCTCCTTCCGGCGAGCGGTGTCCATTCCGACAAAATCGTTGAGGTCGGCACCCCCGCACCAGGCACGCGCATCATCGCGAGCAGCCAGCACCAGCACCCTTATGTCAGTTCCGCTCTCCACTCGCTCGCTCAGCGCGCCAATATCTTCATAAACGGAGATTGAAACGGCGTTTACCGGCGGCCGGTCAAGCGTGGCAACCCCGACCCCGTTTTCATGCCGTTCAAGCACCAGGGAACCGAAACTTTCCACGCGCTGTCCTTTCTTCCGGTTCCCCGCCATCCGCCAGGGTGCATTTGCGGACGATCGACATCTTCATGCGGCTCTTAGACTATCGCGTTTGCCCGAACAAGGAAAGCCGAAGAATGATCGAATCTGTTTGACCCGCCCCAACGGCTGACATAATCCACTGTTGGAAGGGATGTAATATGGCAACAATTGTTAGGCGTACGCTTGCTCTGGTGCTCATGGCCATCGGGCTCGCAGTCGGCATTGGCGGCATTATCCTGATTTCATTGGGCGGCTCAGCTTATTATTTGCCCGGGGGCATCGCGGTTGCGGCATGCGGCCTGGGGCTGTGGCGCGGAAGGCCTTGGGCCGGCTGGCTTTACGCCGCATTCCTCGCGGTAACCATCCTGTGGGCATTGTGGGAAGTCGGACTTGATGGCTGGCAACTCACCGCGCGGATCATCGGGCCCGCGGTGTTCGGCCTGCTTTTCGCCCTGCCTGCAATACGTAGGGTCATTGGCAACGGCGGCTGGGGGCCCAGTGGCGCGGCGCTCGCTGGTTTTCTGCTCGTCTTCGGCGCATCTCTGCAATCACCGATGGATGTAGCGGCATCCGCCGCGCCCAAGCAACGCCCGACGGCGTTGGCTGGAAATCCCGGCGAATGGCCGGTCTGGGGGCGGGACAAGGCAGGCACCAGATTTTCGCCGCTCGAACAGATCACGCCTGCCAATGTCAGTAAGCTCAAACTCGCTTGGGAATATGACACCGGCTACGACCCGATGAGCGACGCGGCGCCCAGCCCGCTGCAGGCGACACCGCTGATGGTCGATGACAGATTGTTCCTGTGCACGCAGACGAATGTCGTGGTGGCGCTCGATCCCGACACCGGCAAGGAGTTGTGGCGCTATGATCCCAGAGTGGACCCGGCCAGTGGGACTGCGGTGCGCACCTGTCGCGGCGTTGCCTATTACGAGAGTGCGGTCGCAAAGGTCGGCGAAGCCTGCGCGCGCCGGATCATCACGGGAACCTTCAATGCTCAGCTGATCGCACTGGATAGCAGAACCGGCGCGCCTTGTGCCGGGTTCGGCAATGGCGGCATTGTCGATCTCAAGGAAGGCATGGGCGAAGTCCTCCCCGGCTTCTATTACACCAGTTCGGCTCCCACCATCGTACGCGGCACCGTCGTTCTGGGCGGTTGGGTCATGGATAATGTCAGCGCTGATGAGCCTTCGGGCGTCATTCGCGGTTTCGACGCCGAGAACGGCAAGCTGCGCTGGGCCTGGGACGCTGGCAATCCGGCCAACAGCAAGGGCGCACCAGCAGGCAAATGGTACACCCGCTCGACCCCCAACAGCTGGGCGCCGATGAGCGGGGATGAGGAACTGGGCATGGTCTATGTTCCAACCGGAAACCCCGCGCCCGATTACTTCGGTGGTTTGCGTTCGCCCGCCAGCGAAAAATTCGGCAGCTCGGTGATTGCGCTTGATGCGCAAACCGGCGCGCTGCGCTGGAACTTCCAGACCGCGCATCATGATCTTTGGGATTATGATGTCGCCTCCCAACCGACCCTGTTCGACTTCCCTGGCAAGTCAGGCCCGGTCCCGGCGCTGGCCCAGCCGACCAAGCGGGGGGAGCTGTTCGTGCTTGACCGGCAAACCGGCAAACCCATTACCGCCGTCACGGAGAAAGCAGTGCCGCAGCGCGGCAAGGTACCCGAGGAGCGCCTCTCCCCAACCCAGCCCTTCTCCACCGGAATGCCCAGCTTTGCCGGAGAAGTGCTCACCGAAAAAGACATGTGGGGCATCACGCCAATCGATCAGCTCTATTGCCGGATCTGGTTCCGCAAGCTGCGGTATGACGGGCCTGCCACACCCCCAGGGATAGATGAATCCATCATCTACCCGAGTATTGGCGGCGGTATGAACTGGGGCGGCGTCGCCTATGATCCATACCGGCGGATCATGATCGTCAATTCGCTCTATTACGCCAGCCTCGTCAAACTGATCCCACGCGCGGAAGCGGATCGCCAGATTGCAGCTGCGGCAAAGGCCGGCACCAGCCACGATATCGCGCTAGCTGCGGCACCTCTCCCCATGAGCGGTACGCCCTATGGCGCCAGGGTGCGGGGTTTCACCTCGCCGCTGGGCACGCTTTGCCATGCCCCGCCCTATGGCAAGATTTCAGCGATCGACATGGATACGCAGAAGTTGCTGTGGGATCGGCCCGTGGGCACGACCCGCGACAGCGGACCGCTGGGCCTTGAGGTCAGCCTGCCGATCCGCATGGGCATGCCCGGCTTTGGCGGCTCCATGGTGACCCGCAGCGGGCTGATCTTCTTTGGTGCCCAGAAGGAGCGGACTTTCCGTGCCTTCGATACCGCGACCGGCATGGTCCTGTGGTCGGACCGCATGCCAGCGTCAGGCAATGCCAACCCGATGACCTATGTCGGGCCGAAAACCGGACGGCAGTTCGTCGTGATTGCCGCCAGCGGGCATGTCACCTCGCAATCGATGCCGCTAGGGCGGACATTCAGAGCTTATTCTTTACCGGAGGAGAAATAATAATGCCAACTTTAGACGTGAGCCCGTTTAGCCCGCCTGAACTCATGGCGAAGGCACGCAGCGATGACGAACGCGAATGGGTCCCCGCCGCCATGGAAGGTGTGTGGATGCGGCCGTTGCTGTTCGATACGGTCTCAGGGGCATGGGTCAACGTAACCCGCCTGGAGCGCGAAGGCTTTATCAGCCGTCATGCTCACCCCTGCCAGGTACACGCCTATGTCCTATCGGGTCAGTGGCATTATGCGGAGCGGGACTGGATTGCGAAAGCGGGCGACTATCTTGTGGAACCGCCTGGCGATATTCATACACTGATCGGCATGGAGGGTGGTTCCGAAACCCTATTCTGGATTGGCGGAACCCTGGTGGAACTGGACGAACAGGGCAACACCACTGGCTATGCAGATGTGTTCACGCGCATCGAACAAGCCGCGGATCATTTTGAAAAGGTCGGCCTTGGTAGAGATTACGTGCGCCGCTTTATCCGTTAGAGCGGTTTCCACACATTCTGAATCGACTTGGATTCCCTTTGCGGGTTCGTTGTGATTCAGACTTCCTGCTGGGGGCAGGAGGCCGGCATGGATGGCGCGAAGGCTTTCAGCGGCTCTTTACGTTAGGGTTGTCCCAGCGGTTGATTCTAGCATGAGTTGCCACGCCGCCGCGGCTCGCTTCGGGGTTAGCGTGTCGAGTGCGATCCGCTGGCCAAAACGTGCGCTGAAGCATGGCCATGCCTTCGCAAAGCCGCGCGGAGGAGACCGGCATTCAGGCAAGATCGAAGCGCACGGCAACTTCATCCCGGAGCTGATTGCCGAATGACGTGACCCCCTGATTTTCCTCCAGTCTCGATTAGAGTCCGCCCCTGGTGGAAGGACTGACGAGATGAAGAGAACGAGTTTTTCAGAAAAGCAGATCATCGGCGTTCTGAAGGAGGCCGAGGCGGGCGCGAAGACCGCCGACCTGGCCCGCAGTCACGGGCGGTGCGCCAAGGGCGAGCGGCTGCGCATGGGCTTCCCGCATGGCCACTGCAAGACCACCACACTGGTCGCGGGACTACGCATGACCGGCAGGGTTGCGCCGATGGTGCTCGACCGTCCGATCAACGGCGACTGGTTCGAAGCCTATGTGGCGCAGGTGCTCATCCCAGACTGCGACCCGGCGACGTGGTGATCATGAACAATCTGTCGAGCCACAAGCGCGCCTCGGTGCGCGAGAGGATCGAGGCGGCCAGCGCCACCCTGCGCTTCCTTCCGCCCTAAAGCCCAGACTTCAATCCCATCGAAAAGGCGTTCTCACGGCTCAAGGCCATGCTCCGCAAGGCAGGAGAGCGCACCGTTCGCGGCATATGGGACCTCATCGGCAGGCTCGTCGATATCTTCCAGCCAGACGAGTGCGCCAATTACTTCAGCTCATGCGGATATAATCCAGCATGATCGGAAAGCGCTCTAAATTCAAGGCTCATCAAGGGACATCCCTGGTCGGTATCACTGAGTGATCCCTAATAGGGGTGGTCCGGTGCCTTATTCCGCCACGGCCGCTTCACGCATGATGAAGCCTTCGTAGCCTTTGGTCTTCACTTCTTCCACCTTAGCGCGATAGGCGGGGTTGCCACCATTGTAGACCAGCAGCTTGTGGCCGCGTTTGGTCCCCTCGCCAAATTCGCCCCAGAACCAACTGTTTGTCGCCGTTGTCAGGAGTGTCTGATTGGCGACATCATTTACGTGGTCTGTCCATTCATCTGCGGCCTCTTGCTCGGCTTCAATACGCAAAACATTACTACGTTTTATGTGTTCGAAAAGGTCAGAGACCCAACGGACCTGGGCCTCTGCACAGCGCGGGATATTGCAGTTTGTAGCGCCGTTATGAGCCCCAACTAACATAAAGAAATTAGGAAAATCAGGAACCTGCAGGCCTAGGTAAGTATAAGGCCCATTAATCCACGCCTCCTTCATTGTTTTTCCGCCGACCCCTCTAATGTCCATTTTTTTGATTCCGCCTATGATCGCATCAAAACCTGTAGCGTAAATTATGACATCTAGATCATATTTTGCATTTTGAGTTTCTATCCCATTGTAGGTCATGCGCTGAATGGGATCTTTCAGGTTATTTACAAGTTGTACATTATCCTGATTATAAACTTCATAATAATTTGTTTCCATAGGCACCCTCTTTAGACCAAAGCCGTGATCTTTAGGAATGAGTGCCTCGGCTATATTGGGATCCTTTACTCTCTCGCGTATTTTTTTAGACACAAAATCTGTTATGTATTTATTTGATGTAGGATTAGTGAATATATCTTTATATGATCCAACCCATATCCCGAATCCTGATTGATTGTAAAGCTCCTCAAAGAGCGCTTCTCTTTCATCTTGGCTAGTTCCTTCAGAAGTTTCATACTTAAAATCATGCAGAAATCCGCCATTTGTTTTCTCGCACTGAGAAAATATTTTTTCATAGTTATTTTTAATTTCATCCATCTTCGACTTACTTATCTCTTTATTACAAAGAGGGGCGCACCAATTTGGATTCCTTTGAAAAACGAAGAGCTCTCCAGCCGTTTTGGCAACCTCTTGGATCACCTGCACTCCTGTAGAACCGGTGCCAATCACGCCAATGCGCTTTCCAGTAAAATTAGCATTCTGCCCGCCATAGCCATTACGCTCATGCGGCCAGTAATAGGTGTGGTAGGTTTCTCCGCGGAACAGATCCATGCCAGGATATTCCGGCATGTTGGGATGCGAAAGCGCCCCCACGCAACTCAGCAGGAAGCGCGATTTGAATACTTCGGCATTGTCGAGTTCGATCGTCCAGCTGTTTTCCTGATTGTCAAAAACTGCTTTCATTACCTGCGTATTGAAGGTGGTGTCCTTGCGCACATCCATCCTGTCAGCCGCCTTGCTGAAAAACTCGTTCAGTTCGGGCTGAGTGGCGAATTCCGTCTTCCAGTCCCATTCCGCGAGCAGATCGGGCAAAAAGGAATAGGCATAGGTATAGGATTCCGAATCAAGCTTGCAGCCTGGATAGCGGTTCATCGTCCAAGTGCCGCCGACATCGCCATTCTTCTCGAACGCGTGGACGCGATAGCCAATCTTGCGCAGCTGGTAGAGCGCGTACATCCCGGTAATCCCAGCGCCAATGATGATAACGTCATAATCCAGGGCCATCTTGTTGGTCACGGTCAACTCCCATGCTTAGTTCATTTTGATGTGCGGTATAGGCATCGAATTGATGCACATTAAGATCAACTTGCATATAGCAAATTGGCCAGAATTTATAAACGAAATTTATTCGGTTTCATATGCCCCAGTCCCGCTCGACAAAAAGATATTCCTTCCCAGAAAACAGGAA
>Ga0233450_10004516_pt1 | contig 12570 bp, 3 predicted proteins | sample 011ome_30_FD_189956 | JGI IMG/M metagenome (GOLD analysis project Ga0233450, IMG submission 189956) | Coastal salt marsh microbial communities from the Groves Creek Marsh, Skidaway Island, Georgia - 011501CT (spades assembly) | ecosystem: Environmental > Aquatic > Marine > Intertidal zone > Salt... | reverse complement strand
CGTTCCTCCAACTATTGAAAACCCAACTAAGCTTCCATCATTATTTGCACAAGAGGCATTGGTAACAGAAACCCCCGTTTCATTAATTGAAATTCCAACTCCTTGGTTAATTATGTAAGTGTTACTATCAATGTACGAACAACCATTTTGACTGGCCATGATATTAGTAAATTGTCCCGCAGCTAACCCTACAATTTTTAAAACACCGTTACTATCTGAATTAAGCGTTAAAGGACCCTGAGATCCTAATTGATCCGTAAATGAAATGTCATATGAAGACGCTACAGCTAAACCAGTTAAAACCAATTCACCATCGGAGGCTACACAATTTGTTGTTTCTATAGTGATTACAGAAAAAGTGATCGCACTTGGCTCAGAAACCACAATAGACGAAGAACTCATACATCCATTTGCATCTAAAACCATAACTTCATATAATCCTGCTAACAAACCTGTATAAGATGCTGTCGTTTGAAAAGTTACTCCATTATCTATAGAATATGAATAAGGAGGTGTTCCTCCAGAAGGATCAAAATCTATTGTTCCATCTGCAAACCCATTGCAACTTACAGCACCGGGAATTGCCAAAAGGGTGAGAGCTGTTGGTTCATTTATTATTGTGTTATCGGCATATGCACACCCCGAATTGTCAACAACTGTTAAACCATAGCTACCTGCACATAACCCGGATTCCGATTGTAGCTGTCCTCCAGAACTCCAAGAATAACTATAAGGTAGGGTTCCACCACTAGGCAAAATGGTCGCAGTACCATCACAATCTCCATTACAAGTAACGTCAGTTACGGTTATTGAACCAGTAATTGGGGTTGGCTCCGAAATAACCAATGATTCCACAATAAGACAACCATTTGCGTCTTGCACAGTGCAATTAACTGCTCCCGCGCATAAATCTGTTGCTTCCGCATTTATACCTAAGCCACTATCCCAAGTATAATCATAAGGAGAAGTACCCCCAGAGACCGATACTGAAGCCGTTCCATCACAAACACCGTTACATGAAGCATCCGTAAACACCGAATTAGCTGTCAAAGCAGCAGGTTCACTAATCGTAATATCTGTTGTCTGCTCGCATCCATTAGCATCCGCAGCAACTACCGTATATGTATTAGCACATAAAGCTGTAACGGTAGCCGTAGTTTGGTTATTTGCATTGGCATCCCATTGGTAAGATACTCCTCCTGAAACACTAATGCTTCCGTCACAATTACCAAAACAGGAAGCATTCACAGTAGCATCAACATTTACAACAGGTAACGCATTTACTGTAATTACAGAAACATCAGATGAATTACAGCCATGTGCATCTGTAACAGTAAGTGTTGCGCTATAAGAACCTGCAGCAGCGTATGTATGGCTTGGTGCTGCTTGTGATGATGTATTGCCATCTCCAAAATCCCATAAATACGAATAACCTTGAGTACCTCCGGTTCCACTTCCATTAAGCGCAACATTGTCTCCTTCACAAATAGTTTGATCACTCCCTGCTGACACCAATAATGAAGTAGGCTCGCTAATAACCACAGATTCACTTGCCGTACAACCATTACCATCCGTCGCAATTACTGTGTGTGTATTAGCACATAAAGCTGTAACTGTAGCCGTAGTTTGGTTATTTGCATTGGCATCCCATTGGTAAGATACTCCTCCTGAAACACTAATGCTTCCGTCACAATTACCAAAGCAGGAAGCATTCACAGTAGCATCAACATTTACAACAGGTAACGCATTTACTGTAATTACAGAAACATCAGATGAATTACAGCCGTGTGCATCTGTAACAGTAAGTGTTGCGCTGTAAGAACCTGCAGTAGCGTATGTATGGCTTGGTGCTGCTTGTGATGATGTATTGCCATCTCCAAAATCCCATAAATAAGTATAACCTGGAGTACCTCCGGTTCCACTTCCATTAAACACAACATTATCTCCTTCACAAATAGCTTGGTCAAGGCCCGCTAGAGCTGCTAAAATTGTTGGCTCAGTAATAACAATAGATTTATTTAATACACATTCTAATGCATCTGTTATGGTAACACTTGCTGTAACAGCACACAATGTGTTGTTGGTTGCAGCTGCGGTGCCATTACCCCCGGCAGCGTCCCATTGATAAAAATAAGGATCCGAAAAATCGCTTAAAAAGGTAGAAAAAACCAAATCCACACTTCCCAAAGATCCTCCTCCACACATTCCTGCTGCATACACATTAGAACAAGAACACCGTAATCCGGATCCATCTGAAATCTGAAAAGTAAATTGCTGTCCTGCATTCAAATAAACAGGATTGTGAAAGGTACAAGTAGCCACCGATGCCTTGGTAATACTTGCCGAAGTTATAATAGGATTAATAATACCATTCCCTTGCCGAATAGATATCGTAGGAGTTTCACCATAACTATTAAAAAATTTGAGCTCTAATGATCTCAGATAACCACTTTCTATCGCTGTAAAAGATTGCCAATATTGCTGATTGTCATTACTTCCAGCACCACATCCTTGTGTATTTTGTTGAACATCAACAGTAGTCAAGGTTTGGGTTCCGCCTGCAACAACTACAGCTGCATTCCCATCACACGCACCGTTACAAGAAATATTTGTAGCAGTGATATTAGCAGTATAAGCAGCTGGTTCTAAAACGTTTACATTTTGCCCATCTGTTGACCCGGTAGCATCAATTACCATCGCATCATAGGTTCCCGCAGGTAATCCCGTAAACTGATTAGAAGTAAACCAATTAGAACCACCATCTATACTAAACTGATATGGTGCTTGGCCTCCAGAGGCAGATAAAGTAATAGCTCCGTCGGAGCCCCCAAAGCAAGTTACATCTGTTATTCCATTAACAAGTAAAGTTGGAAGGGAAAAACCTTGGACAACAGAAATGAATAAGATAATAATAGTGGATAATATATTTTTCATAGATGTTATTTTGAGGCGTTTATTGTTTAATTAATCGCATAGATTTCACTTCATTTTCTGAGGATACTTTAATCAAATACATTCCTGTTTCAAATTCCGATATATCAAAGCCAATCGTTTTGTTCTCTTTTGAGCTTAATTTGTTTGCAAGACGTTTTCCTTGAAGATCGAAAATTTCTATATTCCTTTCTGTTGCGTACCCGTCAAAATACAATGTAAATATTCCATTAGTTGGATTTGGTCTAATACCTATTTGCGCAGCAAATGACTCTGCAATGGCATCTGGATTTTCTATTTCTTCTTCAGGTTCATTAATTGATGCTCTATTCGAACGGGTAGTATTATGATCTTGTGCTTTTTGAGCAGAACATAATCCAGGTGCATTAATTGTTACCTGATAAACTAAATTACTATCACTTGGGGGCGTAACATCCGTATATGAATTTAAGTTCGCTCCTAATGAATCTATAACCATCCAGCCTGTGGTTGGATGATACCTGTTCACATAAAAAGTAGAATAACTAAAGCCCTCATAATTATCCCAAATAAGGTTAACCACATTTCCAACACCTAAGTTGGCCGATAAATGAATTGTTTTGTGCTCATCACTTAAGTCTGACTCATTACCACAATTATCTACTGTAGCTATTTTATATCTCCAAGACCTAATTTGCGGATCAGAGTAGATATCATGGTAGAAGCTTAAACTATCTGCATCTGTCGTTCCAATCAAATAGTAAAGTCCACTTTGAGAACTCTCCTTGTATACATTATAATAATCAACTCCCGATGTTTGAATTGGCTCCCAAACAACTAAATTCCCTCCTAGTACGGTATCTACTGAAACAATACAGATTGGATTTTCATCTGGCAATGTCATTTCTACTGTATGCGTAAGATATGAAGAACAACCATTCGCACTAGTAATTTGCACATCATAATCCCCCGGCAACACATCCGTCAAATCTTCATCTGTCGTTCCATTTGACCAACTGTAGGTAAAAGGAGGCAATCCTCCTATTGTATTGATGTAGATTGAACTCAAATCTCCTGAACAAGTTCCGGTTGCAACAGAATCTAATAAGATTATTGGCGCTGTATTTTGATTTATTACAAATTCTTTTTGCAATAAACATGTATTCGCATCAATAACTAATAATTCATGTATTCCAGGAGCTAATCCTCCCGTTTGGTGAACAGGCCCTGTTTGATTTGGCCATATATAGTTATATGGAGCTGCCCCGTTACTTATTACAGCCATCGCTCCTCCTGTATTATTTCCACATGCAGATGGTTGCGTTATAATTGAAATAACTGCCTCCTCTGGCTGCGTAACAGTAATACTCTCCATTCCCATACATCCATTTGCATCCGTTACAAAAATTTCATAAGGTCCAGCAACCAGGCCAAAAACATCTTCCGTTTGGTCTCCATTTGACCACATTATTTCATAAGGCGGAGCCCCTCCTAAAATTGAAACGCTAATTGTTCCATTCGTTCCTCCAAAACAACCTAAGTTCGTAATGTTGTCAACTAATATAGTAGGACCTTGGTTATCATCAACTGTCACTATCCCCTCGCTGGAACAATTATTATTATCCGTAACCGTAATTACATATAAGCCTGACCCCAAACTATCTGCTATTACCGAGTTATCTCCATTACTCCAAGCATATTGATAAGGCGGCATTCCCCCTGTGGCAGAAACAACGGCGACTCCATCATTTTCATCACAATTTGCAAGCTGAACGGCGTTTGTTGTTATATCGATCAATGATTGCGGAATAAAAATCTCTTGAGTTTGGCTGTCAGAATTTCCACAATTATTAAATCCATTTACAACTATATTGTAAGTGCCCGGATGATCATACGTATGATAAACAGGAGTTAATGAACCTTGCGTCACCAAAACACCCGTTCCATCACCAAAATCCCACGAATAACTAGATGCTCCCACCGCAGAAAACTCTATTGGTTGACCCTGACAAGATGCTCCTGCTTCACTGTAAAAGAATACTGTATTAACTTGAACACTATCTCCAATTGCTCCAATCTGAACTTGCATTGTGTCGTAGTAGACATTCCCGCATCCATTTGTAACAGAAAAATGCGCTTCATAATTTCCCGATGCTAAAAAAGGATGCAAAGCAACATCATAAGAACCTTCACCCTCAACAACTAAGGGGAATGTGGAAGTGGTTGAGTTTCCATCCCCAAAATCCCAGGTATAGTCGCCTGCTCCAGATGGAGCAACAACAAAATACAACTCATCTCCAATACAACCTTGCGGCTGATTAAACACCTGCACAGTATTTGGCCCAGGATAAACATTATTATCTATAACAATTGAATCCAATACAGTGGAATCATTTCCACATCCATTCGTGGCAGTTATAGATATAATATAAAACCCAGTATTTGCATAAGTATGAGAAGTAAAAGCCTCGTTTGAAATATTTCCATCTCCAAAATCCCAAGAGTAGCTCAATCCATTATAATCTTGTCCAACAAACATAACCTCATCATTAGGACAAGCAGAATCACCGAATATCTGATAATTCAAATTAGTAATAGGCATGCTATTAACAATATTCACCATTAAAGGAATAGTAGTGCTTGCTCCACAACCATTTGTGATTTCAACAGATGCATTATAAGTTCCAGCTGCATTGTATATATGATCCGCATCTTTATTTGAAGAAGTACCTCCGTCTCCAAAATCCCATGCGTAAATTGCGTATCCCGATTGTGCATAAAATTCAGCCTCGGAATTGACACATACAGTACTATTCACTAAATTTGCATATGGATTTCCTGTAAACGGCAAATTGTCCTCTACGTTAATTGTATCATACAACGTTAAACTATTGCCGCAGGCATTCTGATAAGTCACTGAAATTGGGTATGTCCCAACTGTGTTATAGATATGATTATAACCATCACTAGTACCTGTTCCGTCTCCAAAGTCAACATAATAATCATATTCCCAATTTACCCAAAAATCCATTTGATCGCCTGGACAAACACTCGTTGTGTTGAATTGTAAATACCCATTATTAATAGAAGCATTGTTAGATACCACAACCTCGTAAGGCACATTTAAAGTACTTCCACAGTCGTTAGTAATTAACAAATTAATACTGTAAACCCCAAGTGAACTATATGTATGATTTATATAGTCGCCCATGATAGTTGAACTACCATCTGCCATGTCCCACTCATAGCTTACACCATTGTCACTCCATGCGCTGATATAAAACTGTTCCCCAGGACATATTGTATCTGGGCCAGAAATATAAACTCCCGTTACAGGGGCACTATTATCAATAAATACGCTATCCGAAACGGTTACCGATGATCCACAACCATTAGAAACTGTTAGGTCAATATAATTCCATCCGAGATTTGAAAACCCATGCTGGGTATAATAATCGAAATCAAAAGAGCCATCGTTATAATCCCATTGAAAACTACTATAGTTTCCATCCGTCTGAAAACTAACCAAGGAGTTAGGACAAGTAGTATCAGCTCCAACATAGATCCAAGGAGAACCTTGGATAGGAAGACCGCTTGAAACAACATTTATTGTTGTGTCAATGCTAAATGTACCACAAGTGTTAACAAATTCACAGCTAACTAGGTAAGTTCCATTTGATGTATAAGTATGACTTGCTCCAGAATAATCAGAATTTTCAGTATATGTAGTCCCATCTCCAAAGTCCCAGAACCAACTATTTCCTTCGGCAGCTACCCAAAAATTTGTAAAATCATTAACACAAGATGAGTCATTGTTCATAGAAATATATGAGGCAGCTCCCAAAACATCTATTTGAAGATTGTCAGAACCAATGTAACTTCCTGCAGCATCGTAAGCATTAAGTTGAACATAATAACCACCTGCAGATGTATAGGTATACGTTTGGTTGGTCCCTGAAAGCCAATTCCCTCCATCTCCCATGTACCATTCGAAAGATATAGCATTAGGATCGCTAGTAGTATTGGTAAAATTAACAGTTAAAGGTGCGCACCCCGATGTAACGTCTGCCGTAAAAGAGACTTGTGCGTTAATCGTAATAAATGTAAAGATTGAAAGTAGCGCGGAAAGTAAAAAATTTTGTTTCATTTCGAGAGGGTTTTAAAATAGAAAGCAAATATATAAAATTTAACTCTAAATATAACATAGAACTTGAATGACCTAACGCACTGGATAAAAAAGAAATAAGTGTTTGATCTTAAGAAACCTTAACCATTAAATAATGATTAGAAAACAAGACTAATTATGAAATCTTTTAGGCTATATTCTTACACCTATAACACAAACATCGTCAACTTGTTCGGTGTCGCCTTTCCAACTAGAAAATACTTCACTAATTTTCGTATGCTGCTCTTTCATGGATAAATGAGAAATCGACAGAACATATTCTCTCATTTTCTTTACCATAAACTTCTTCCCTTTAGGACCCCCAAATTGATCCTGAAAACCATCCGTTAATGTGTAAATTACATCCCCTTTTTCCATTTCGAAGACACCACCAACAAATGGGACCGAATCTTTATCGTGTTTTCCAACAGGCATCTTCTCAGGTTTTATTTCAGTCAGAGATCCATCTCGAACTATCCAAATTGGGTTTTGAGCTGCAGTGTAAGTAAATTTATTATTCTCAAAATCGAAGCATATAATACTCGCGTCCATTCCATCTTTCCCCCCTTCAAGACTACCGTCTTTTTTTAAACGTTCAATAATCGTTTTACGGGTAGAGTTGAAAATTTCATGCGGTTCCAAAAAATTCAACCTAACAGCTTTCTCTATAGAAGAAATATTCAGGATACTCATAATAGCGCCGGGAACTCCATGTCCTGTGCTATCAGCATTTACCATCGCAAAATTACCGTTACTCAACTTATCTGCCCAATAAAAATCTCCACTTACCACTTCTTTTGGTTGAAAGAACACAAAATATTCTTCCAAATTCGAATTTAAGATGTCATCTGTTGCCAAGAAACTACGCTGAATTCGTTCAGCATAATTAATGCTATCCGTTATTTCACGATGCGCTGCTTCAACCAATTCTTTTTGACGTTCTGCAATATCTCTTTGTTTCTCGGCATCTTGCTTCTGAATTACAACCTCTTTGGTTCGCTCGTCCACCAGGGCCCCTAATTGAATGTTTTTTTGCTTTACTCTCCTAATACTGAAAAGAATAATTATGTAAACCACAAATATAAATCCTATAATATACAGAAAATAAGCCCAACTTGCTCTATACCAAGGAGGTAAGACAACAAAAGAAAAGACTGCTTCTTCCGAAATAAAGCCATTCACATTTCTAGCTTTTACTTTAAATGAATAGGATCCTTCTGCTAAATAATACTCTTTTATTGTTCTCGACGACCACTTATTCCAATTGTCATCATGCCCTTCTAGTAAAAAGCTATACTCCGTTTTGCTCTCATCAATAAAGGAAGTTGATGCAAAAGTGAAAGTAATCGGTGTATTCGATGAGTATTTTAATGTATAATCCAAATCATTGGGCTGCAACAACCCATTCTCTTGATATGCGCCTACAAACAAATTACTATCGCCATAAACTACACTTCGAACCAGAGCATTGAAAGGAATCTCATAATTATTAATTATTTTACTATCATATCGCATTAATCCACTTGGTCCTCCTAACCATGTTATTCCATCTTGATCGTGAAATAAGGCATGAACAACATCTTCAGAATGCCTTCTAAACATCTTAGAATTCCATACATATTTATCCCCATGGAGACTTGAAAAGCCTATTTCGTAATTATTAGCATTATCATATAAAACCATCCAAATATTTCCTTCTGAATCTTCGCTTATTCGATGTACACCTCTCTTTTTTGAAAAATCTACCCCAAATTCATTGTACAAAGCAAACTTTCCATCCACATGTTTAAATAGTCCTTGGTCGGTACCAGCATAAATTTCTTTATCCTTCGTGAACATATAAGTAGCTCCTTCTGGAAGACCTTCATCTGTATAATATCGTTCAAACTTAATAGACGAATCGCGGAATATATCAACATGTGTTTTATAAACACCTCCATCTAAATCTGTTTTTGTGCCAATCCAAATGGTGCCATCTTCTTCGATGACAATATTATGGGGTTCAGCCTGCGTGAAATTTCTTAGGTAGTTGTTTGTAATGTATTGTCCCCCATTATAAATTAAGTTTGCCAATCCATCATAGTGAACAACAATAAGCTCATTTGGATTAAGCGGAGAGGCCTGAACTTGATATGGACCTCCTGGCTGCAGTTTCGTATGTTCATTGGCTTCATTTAATGCCAATACATGGTCTCGTTCTGATACCAACAATAATGTATCGTTTCCATTATAAAACAGATGTAATCCATAACAATCCTGTTCAATACCTTTTACTTTTTCAAAAAATCCATTACTGTTCTTGCTATAAACCCCATCTTGCGAAGCAACAAATAGACGTTTTTTATATCTAATAATTGCCTCTATTGTACTTCGAAGTCCAGAAGTTAAATCAAATTTTAAAATAGGCGAGTTGATCTGAATTTTAGAAATACCCACATTCGTGCCTAACCAAAGGTTTTTTTCATTATCCACAAATTGTGTTTTAATTGCAGCATCCTTCAAACCTTGCTCTAAACCAATTGTATACACAAAATCAAAGTTTCCATCAACAACAATAACGCCTTTTGAGTTGGTCCCCAAGGAAAGTAAATTATCTTCAATTTTTAAAACAGACATTATAGTTATTCCTTCTAAAAAATCTCTCTTAACAAGCCTTCCAGTATTAGACATCTCATAAACCCCGGATTGCGCCGTAAAAAACAAATTTTTATCTCGAAATCTGATTGATGATTTAACCTCCTTATTAGATAACTGATAACCCCCTTCTACTGTTTTCAATTGCTTGTCTTTCAGCAGAAATAATCCCAGACCTTTTTGCTTGATATAATGTCGGCCATCAAGAAAGAACATGTCTTCTATCTCTGTTTCTGGAATAATACTGTCGACACCCTCAGGTGATATAATATAAATTACTTTTTCAGTTTTTAAATATTTTTTTTCTCCATCAATGATTATCTTGGCAACTCTTCCTATGGAATTAACTCCTATATTCTCTAATTCAGAATTAAATTGCAACCTGCCAACCGAATCAGATTTAAGTACGCCAAAATCTCCATTAGCTCCAGCATAAATCAACCCATCTGGGCCTTTTGCCAATGAAAGACACCGTAAATCATCTTCACCTATTTGAATTTTTGCCCATGTTACTCCATCGTACTCATATATCCCTTTCTGATTAGAGAAATACATTAAACCTCTAGAATCTTGAACAATATCAAAGATTTGCGGATTCCCGTTATATTCTTTTGGGGAATAGTTTTGCAACAAAAATGTTCCATTTAAATTACTGGAATTACCCTGTGTGAACCCTAAAATTGAGGGAAGAAAAAGAATAACAAAGTATAAAAACGTAATTTTCACTTAACAAAGATAAAAATTGGATAGAATAATAACACTATAGTGATCACAATATTCCATTTTCTCGTTTATAATTTCAATAAAGATTTAGAATAAAACCTATTTTGCTGAACAAGCACAATGTAATACATCCCTGGATTATAAAGTCCTAAATCAATATTTAGTTGGTGTTGACCTAAAACCTTTATTGGGTCAAGTGTTGCTATTTTTCTTCCGGTCACATCCGTAATAAAAACAGTAATTGGCGACCAGGATTTTGAGCTAAAAACAAGTTGAGTTGCCTCGCTTATTGGATTTGGATATACTGCCATCTCATTTATTGCTGGGCCCTCATAAATGCTATTTGGGTTGGGAGATACTGAATTTGCTCTATTTGATCTTGTTGTATTGTGATCCTGCGCTTTGTTTGCCGAACATTGATCATTCCAATCCACATCAACTATATAACCCAACCCTGTCCAATCTAATGGAGTATCACTATGCCACCAGCTTGTATCTGCATCGTTAACTGTAGAATGTAGAAGGTCGACGCCTGGACCACTTCCTGCAGAATCAACCCAACAATTATAATAATTTATAGGCTGCCCCATGTATTTAGTCCATCGCAGACGGATGCTATCTCCTTGTTCCAATATTGCAAAATGAATCGTTTGGTGAGGCAGACTCAAAGGACCTTCTAAACCCTGGTTATCTACTCCAGAGATTCTATATCGATAAGGTCGCAAATTTGGATCCGAACTGTAGTCCCGAAACTGACTCACCGAGTCCCAATGAACCGAACCAACCAGCGTATCACCTCCCAATAAATTTCCCCTGTAAATTCTTATTGAATCAATGGGGTTAGTGCTTGTTTGAGCAGTTCTTTCCCAAACAACTACATTGTGTGTAAATGTCGTATCAACTGTTACCAAACAAATATTTGTTAATGGTCCAACCTGAGCTATTGAAGTATAATTAAAAAGAAATAACGGAAGTAGTAATAGTAACTTTTTCATCTATTCGATTTTGTGCTGTTATGATTTTAAAGGTAAATCATACGTGAAAGATATAAAATTTTATCTTGATTAAAAAAAGGCGCGTCCAGAAACCATTAGATTTCTTCCAGGAGCACTTATTCCAGATGCAAACATTTTATAATGCTGATCCATGAGGTTGTTTATCCCAAACTGAAGCGTAACAGACTCATTTAAAGACAAACTTGCTCTAAAATTAATTGTATACCATGAAGGGCTTCCATCAACCGTTGCTTCTTGCGGATTGTCGGAGGTTCCTGCAGCAAAATCAGCTTTTCTTTTCCAACCATTATAATGACTAAACACCTCTAAATCCCAGTTCTCCTTTTCAAACAACAACCCTGTCTTGCCAAATAATGGAGGTATATGAGCAAACGGATCCTTAGAATTTGTTAAGTATCCTTTCGTATAATTTATACTTGATGAAAGGTGAATATTCTTACTAAAGACAACCTTAATCCTTCCGGAACCTCCATATATAATAGCCTGTTCAGCATTTATGTTTGTTTGGATCTTTCTGTTTTCGCCTTCATAAATTAACGAATCTAACCCATTCAACTCGTAATCTTCTCTTATAATAGCATTATCCAAGACCGTACAAAACCCAGTAGCTCCAATTGTAAAAAAATTTACTTTGTAAATGTTAATTCCATTAGAATGATATTCTCTTTGGAACGTTTTGGAAAAGCCCAACTCAGCACTATAAGCATATTCCGGTGCAATTTTATTATTCGGAATTACTACAAAATCTCCTTTCTTAAAAACCTTCCCAAAATCATCAATGTTTGGAGACCTAAAGCCGGCGCTAATATTAAAGTTTGACTTAAAGTTCTTTGTAGGTAAATAAACTAGCCCTGCATTACCAGACAAAGCTTGATTAGTTGTGTTGATATATTCAAAAGGCATTGCAACAAAGGAATCGTCGATAAATCGAGCTTGTAGGTTATTGTAATTGTACCTCCCTCCTATCTTAGCAATTAGCTTTTTAAATGTGTGTGCATAGCTTAAGTAAAATGCCCCTGTACTCATTCCACTTCCACCATCGGGATATCGCGTAGATTCACTCCCTTTTTCTCCAGTTGTGATATCTTCAGTAAATGCAGTTGAGACAACAGCATTAGTGGT
>Ga0233450_10004506_pt1 | contig 12585 bp, 14 predicted proteins | sample 011ome_30_FD_189956 | JGI IMG/M metagenome (GOLD analysis project Ga0233450, IMG submission 189956) | Coastal salt marsh microbial communities from the Groves Creek Marsh, Skidaway Island, Georgia - 011501CT (spades assembly) | ecosystem: Environmental > Aquatic > Marine > Intertidal zone >... | reverse complement strand
ACATATTTATTAATTTTTTTAAATATATATTTGAAAGAATTATATACTAACATTCCTCCAGAAAAACCATCATCTTTTAGATCAAAAAACTAAGAAAATTATATCTTATCCTATTTCATAATTATTCGAAACATTGATTGTTATTATAATAATATATATACATGTTTTAACCCATTTTACATTTAAAATACCTTATTTTTATCCTCCTATTTTTATTTTTTTTAAATTGAAATGATGAAAGTATTCTAATAATACTTTTTTTTATACAAAAAGAAATAAGCATATTATTTTCCATACGCAATAGGACAATGTTAATGATTATATATTTCTATGGAGGAATAAAAATCAATAATTTCATTATTATAAATGAATAAATATATTAAATTATATTGAAAAAAATATATATGTGTTATTTTTGTATATTATTTTATCACTAACATTCGCAACTTACAAAACAAGAATCAGATCCTTCTTTTTTAAGTATATGTTTAATTTGAAATCCTAATTTGTATCGAGCAAAAATTTTTAAATATTTACTTACTTTTTCTTCATCATTTAATGAATTTAAATAATAATGTAAAAATGTATGTATTTTTTCAAAAATACTAGATAAACCATCGATTACGCTATTTTCTTTTTCAATTTCTAGAAAAAGATTTATCATATCATCTCCAAGATTTTCTTCTAATTTTTTCATGGATGTTAATAAATTTTCATAATGATCATTTTTTTGAATAGAATAGTAAATAAAATTTCCTTCAATATATAAACAATTATCATTGATACATCCGTCATCTTCATTATTCAAGATTTCTTGTTTATGTTCTTCATAAGAAGAATAACAATCATTACAGTAGTTGCGACTTTTATCTTCTTTTGAATTTACTGTACAACCACAAGTAATCCATTCATATTCATGCTCATGTTCAATATTATCAATTAAATTATCAATATCATCACTTGATTGAATACCAAAATGAAATTTTCCTTCAATGTCTCCATCATAGTAGCGTCCCATAATTAAGCTTTAATATTTATTGATTGCGATTATTAATATTTTTAATTAATTTAATGAAGTTTATTTTTTTACAGTTAAGGAATAATATTTCATTTTTTATATAGTCCTTATTTATATAAAGTACAGTAATGCATCTTAGAAATTTTAGAAAATACATTGAAAATGGTAAAGGAATTGTAGAATGTATGATTAAATTTGGAAAAAATGAAAAACGTGCTTATTTTACATGTGAACCAAAATATCTTGATTATTGTCAAGATAACTATGATGGATTTTTAGTATTAGTATTTTTGATTGGAATGCACAAAAAACAGGATATTATTATTGAAGGTAGTGTTTCCTATAAATTATATTTTAATTTAATCAATTATGTCATGCCCATGATAAAATATATTTTACCTCAGTTTCATATGATTCAAATCTCATGTGAATCGTTTGATGATCGTAAATATGATAATACTGCCGTAGCTTGTGGTTTAAGCTGTGGCGTAGATAGTTTATCATGCTTAGATGATCATTATTTTAAAAAAGAATGTGGAAATCTAAAATTAACTCATGTTACTAGTTTTTATTTAGGTGCATGTCGAACACGTGAAATTTATGAGAATCGTTTACAAAATGTGAAGAAATATTTAAGTCATACTGATTTACAATTAATTGAAATAGATACAAATTTTACTGAAATTAATTATTTAGAGCATCATTTTTTTCATACTTTTAAAAATTTATGCATGCCTTTGTTTTTCCAAAAATTATTTCGCCATTATTTTTATGGATCATGTTTCACTTATTTTGATTCTAAAATAATGAAAGGAAGTAAGTCCATTACATCAACTGAACCAATGTTAATTCATATGTTATCAAGTGAAAATACATTTTTATCATTACATGGGTCACAATATTCGCGCGTTTTAAAAACATATTTAATAAGTAATCATCAATTATCACAACAATATTTAGATGTATGTTTGTCAAGCTTTGATTATAAAGATCCTATCACACAAAAAATTAACTGTTCTCGTTGTGAAAAATGTATGCGTACACAATTTACATTAGAATATTTAAATAAATTAGAAGATTTTCAAGATGTTTTTTATTTGGAAAGATATTTTGAACGAAAAGAAAAATATTTATCTGAATTGAATCCTCATAGTCCATATGATCGCGAACTTAAAAAATTATTAGATAATAATGTAGATGATATTGATAATTACTGTAATCATAATAACATTAAAAAACCTTCTTATAAGTCAAATATACAAGAAATTCGAACTATTGAACAAGCAAATATAAAATTACATGAAGCTAGAAAAATAGATCCTAAGCTATTACAAACAGAACCAAGTATTTGGTATGCTTTTAAAAAACATTGGAATGTAGAGGGAAAACGTATTCGAGCTAAGCAAAATACAGTGATAAAAAAAACAATTGACTTACATTCTTCAGAAATTGGAAATTCAAATTTAAAAAAAGATATCAATGCTAGTCAAACAGTTATACTTATTAAAGATGATCCAAAATCTTTATATTATGAAGTATATAACTAAAAGAATAAATGTATAAAAAATAAAAAAAAATTTATAAAAATAATTTATAAAAATAATATTTAATTATTTTTTAAATTTAAAGAATAATTTGAGTTATATTTGTTATCAATGATTGATTATTGGTATTTCCAGGGTAATCAGAATCATTGCTGCGTTTTTTCTTTTTGGGATAAATAATTTTATAGATCAAATTTTCATCGTAAATATGCATTTTTTTTGATGCAATTTGAATAATATTAATAATTTCATTGAAGTAAAATACAATTTCACAAAAGATATTGTATCTTGTATTATGATCTAATTGATTAATAATGGTACCATAACATTTACTATACATAAAATCTTTATCGTTTATTTCTATATCCATAATACGTACTTTAATAATTTCTTTTTGATTAAATATTTCTACTACATCATTATTCTGCAATGATGGTAGATAATTTTCATAATCTTTAGGATAATAACCATTAAATTCAATACTTTTTTCATAAAAATTTAATAAACCAATTTCTCGATATATAATTTTACTAATATCTTTGTACGTAAAACGAATATTCATCACATATCCTGCAAAATCAATTAATTTTCCAATAAAAAAAGTATGAGACTTTTGATTGTTAATCACTATTTTTTCTTTGTAATAAACAACATTATCAAATCCATGTAATATAATAATATCATGATTTTGAATATTATCTAAAATTTCATGAATATTTTTCCTTTCATGAAATTGACCATAATTTTGAACGATGTATTGTTTATTATTCATGTTATTCTAGAATGAACTTAAAACAAGAATGTAAAATGGGAAATATAAAATAATTTAGTATTAAAAATGGATTAATTTTATGTTATTCTTTTTGACGTATCTATTATTAAAAATAAATCATTTTATTTTTAATTATACAAAAAAATGTGTTTTATTAAATAAATTGATAAATACATACTTAAAATAAATTATTTATTTTAAGTATTTATTTACGTAAACTATTTTTTTTACTTTTTTCCCCTTCAAATAATAAACGTGGTCCTGGTTCATATTTCATCGATTTTTCAATAGAACGAATACCTTTTACTAATTTTATTAAACCATCTGGTTCAATGCTACTTAGTTGATCACTTCCCCAATTATTTCGATCTAACGTTATGTGTCTTTCTATCCAAGATACACCCATGCCTACTGTGGCGTAAGTTGTCACAAGTCCAAATTCATGACCACTATAACCAATTTCTGATGTAGGATATTTTTCTTTTAAATAATGAATATATTGTAAATTTAAATCTTCTACAGGACAAGGATACGTAGAATTAGTATGCATAATGACATTTGGATTACAGCCTACTACACAATCAATCACTTCATCTTCAGTACTCATACCTGTACTCACAATCAATGTTTTAAATTTACGACGTGCCATTTGACATAATTCAATATCAGTAATACAAGCACTGCCAATCTTGACAATATTTGTATATTTTGCCATTACATGTAAACTATCCATATCCCATACACTAGCAAAAAATTGAATACCTAATTCTTGACTATAATCGACTAAATCTTTGATTTGTTCTTCATTAAATTCAATTTTATGTTTATATTCTATATAAGTCATGCTACCCCATGGTGTTTCACGTACCAAATTTTTTTGATGTTCTGGAACACATAATTCAGGGTTGCGTTTCTGAATTTTAACGTAATCTGCACCGGCTACTTTAGCTAACATAATCATTTTTTTACATTCCTCAATGGATCCATTGTGGTTTATCCCAATTTCTGCAATAATTTTTACCATTTTTAAAATATACCACTTATAGTAAGTAATATGACAACTTTTTTAAATAGTGAGTTTTATAAATTATATAATTTATAATTTATTAAATTTTAAAGATATTTATTTAATTGTTCGGGAACATAAATACACCCTACAATTGTACTAAAATCTAAGCATACTTTGGATAAATTCCATTGCCAAGTATATTTACTATATTTTTCTATCTGAATCATTTCCCATAAAAAATAGCCAGTTGTCATTCGAAATAAAAGAGCGCCATATAAACTCAAACAACCTGTTTTTATATAATGTAATATTGTCATTAATATTATATATTATATATATACAAAATAATAATTACTATTTATAAAATAAATAAAATATAATAATTAAATAATACAATAAATAAAAATGAACTTAAAGATATAATATTAATATAGATTGTAGTAGGAATTTACTACAATTTTAGCTTCCTTAGCTCAGTTGGTTAGAGCGTATGACTGTTAATCATAAGGTCGTTGGTTCGATCCCAACAGGAAGCGAAGTATTTTATATATATTTTATATAAAATACTTACATTCTTAATTTAGGATAAATAGTTAAATATAATAAGATATTCCATGAAAAAATGATTTTCATTATATTTTTTCAAATTTCCAGTTTAATAAGTATTTCTGCAAATAATTTTTATAATAAATTACATCTATTTTTTTGAAATAATTGTAAATAAATCTGTATAAATTCTTTATTTCATTAAAAAATTTTATATAATGCAATTAAGATATATAGAATCATTAAAACATAGGTAATATAGTCGGTCCATAGTTTATATTTTTTCAATCCAATAATTCCTGTAAATTCATTAAATAATTTTCTATCGTCGTAACCACATAATCGATTATAAATGACTGTTAAAAAACATTTGTCATCATTTGTTTTCCAATGAAGAACAACACAAATAATAAATAAAATATAAAAAAGTAAAATATTTTTATTATTAAAAAGCCATCCTAAAGTTATAAATAAAGCAATAAAATGATGAATGTATTGTAGACACAAAATTTGAATATAAGTAAAAGAAGGTTTTTCTTTTAAACAATCTTTATTTTCTCCTAAATAACTATCATATAAAAAGATTAAAAATGCAATAATAAATAAAATAATCATGATTTTCAAGTCATAATTCATGATCAAACTCCCTATTAATAGTTTTTATTTTTTTATTTATTGTATTATTTTATTATTTTTTTGTTATTATAAAAATATTTATTCATTATTATTTATTAGTATTTAATCAGAATGTGACCTTAATATTGTTTTTATTTCATTCATAAGTTCAATGTAATTTTTTTCTTCTTTTTCAAATAATACATTTATTTTTTTCTTCAATATAAATTCATCAGGTAAGAGTTCAAAAAAAGAACGAATCATTTTTAAAAAAGTATCATGTTTATTTCTATGATATTGATGATAAACTTCAATAAAAGCCTGTATATCTTTAACCTGAATTTTTTTTGATTCATAAAATTTACGTGCTTCGCTATAATTCCATGGACGTGATAAATTTTTTTTATTTACATTATTATGTAAATCAATTGTCCATTCAAAAATATCTAATTTATCGAGGTTGCTTTTCATAAATTCATCCGGTTCATGAATCAATTTTTGATAATGAATTCGACAATGATGACAAGGAATCAAATCCTTAAAAGAAGAAAAAAAATCAATACAATAATTTGATTTTTCATTTTTTATAGTTTGTAATGTCAACATGTGAAAAAAAAACCAAGTTAAATGGGTCCAATGTTTATTTTTATAAATCATAGTATTTTTATAAATATACTGAATAAATAAAATTAAAATAAAATAAAATAATTGTATTAATTTCTTATAAATTATTTTATTTGTTCAAAAATGTACATTAATATAAATTTAAACATATATACATTATTACCAATGAAAATTTTATTTTTCGCATCTTATCCTAATTTAGGAATTGGATATTCACGCATTGCTAATATCTTATCAAATTATTTAGCTCAATTAGGCCATGAAATTATCTATATTGGTATTTCTAATTTTAATAACATTGAAGATTGTGCTCGATTTATTCATCCTAATATTCAATTAATTGATGCATCCAAAGAAGAAGAAAGTGGTGAATTATATGGAGTCAATGTAATTTGTAAATATATTCAAAATACATCCCCTGACATGGTTTTTATTTATAATGATATTATTGTAATAAGCCGTATTTTTAATAATTTTATTGAAAAAAAAATAGAAAAAAATTTTCAATGTATTGTCTATCTAGATTTAGTCTATCCTTATGAAAAAAAACATATTGTTAATCATGTAGATAAATTTACCGATAAAATTATTGTTTTTAGTGAATATTGGAAAAAAAATCTTATCAATATGGATGTACAAGAATATAAAATAGAAATTTTATATCATGGTATTGATAAAAAAATTTTTCAACCAATGACTAAAGAAAATGCACGAAAACAATTAAATTTTCATCCTGATGATTTTATTGTTTTAAATACAAACCGTAATAATTATCGTAAATGTATTGATAAAACAATTGATGCTTTTCTAATATTTTTAAAAAAAAAAGAAATGAATCTACATATAAAATTATTTCTAAATATGAATATGGTAGAAGGTCCTCAACAATCAGGATATGATATAATGAATTTAATACATATTGGATGTTTAAAATATGGTCTAGATTATAACACAGTAGTTAACAATCATTTTTATCGTTATCCGAAAGATAATCAAATGTCTGATGAAATGCTTAATTATTTATATAATGCTTGTGATGTAGGTATTAATACTTGTTGTGGAGAAGGATTTGGTCTGTGTAATTTAGAACATGGTTATTTAGGAAAACCGCAAGTAATTAGCAATGTAGGTGGATTAAGTGATATATTTAAACCCAATTATTCAAAACCAATCCAACCAGTATCTGAAATATATGTCTCTAATTCTACCGATTTTCATGGAGGTTATTTACAAATTTGTTCAACTGATCATTTTGCTGATGCATTATTGAGTTATTATGAAGATTCATCACTTAGAGAAAGTCATGGATATTTATGTCAAAAAATAGTAAGTCAAAAATATGATTGGGATAAAATTTTAGAACATCTTTCCCAAATTTTATTTAAAAATTCTTAATTTACATAAGGAACCTCACTACCAACTACATAAAAACCACCCCACACATCATTTACAGGTAATGCTTGCGATGTACCAAATTGACGATACCAATTATTACTATAACGTCGCTGATCAGATTTAGATAAATTTATTTGTTTTACAGATGATATAATAGGGAATCTTTCTGGATAACGTCGCATAACCGCATATAAATCTTGTTGGCGAATAATTTTTCGCAATTTAGCATTTTGATTATTTTGACACAAAATATTATTCCATAATTGTGCGGTATAACATAATTTTATATTATTGCCTAATGTAAATTTATTATATGACTGGTAATGAAAACAAGCACATTTAATTGAACTACATAAAGGTGTAAATACAAAGCGTTTTTCACCTCCTAAATATCCATGATTTAAAAAATACACACTCATAAATTGAAAATTTTTCTTTACATTCACATCAATTCTTCCTGTATAAAAATTAATGGATAATCCGTCGATATTATCAGTTCCCTGATAATCACCAGATAAGATTTCAATGTATTCACTAGAAGCTACAAATCCTATTGGGTAATCAGGATTATTATTTAGAAAAGTAAATGCTCCTTTAATTAAACCATATTTATTACTATCATTGATTTCATTTAAATAAAATTTATTTTCTTTAAATAATACTTTATTTACTTCACCATGTAATTTTAAACAATTAATTAAGTTTTTACCTAAATCAACAAATGGTAAATTAGGGCCTTTATTGGAAGACATATATTATTTGCCTATATTTTAATTTGTAATTCTTTTATTTTTTTCGTAAATTATTTCATAAATTATTTCATAAATAATTTATAATTCTTCTAATTAATTTATTTACTCATTTAACGGAAAGCATATCCAAAAATACCAACTAGAGATACCACTAAATTAATAAAAATAATAATTGTTTGTAAATACAATAAATATTTTATGGGACTATTTGCACATTCACAATTTTCAGGCATCTTTTGGGATAATAAATAGACATAGTAAATGAAATATCCATAAATTAAAAAGTAGAGAATAAAATAAATGAACATGAAGAAAGACTCTCCTGAAGAACGTGATCCACCGTTAAAATTCTCAAGTCTTCCAAGTAAAGATAAAATATAAATAAATACTACTACTTGGAAAGCCATGATAATCGATTCAATAATAATTAAGTAATTAATATTAATGGACGTTTCATTTTCCTCTAAAAAGCAATTACACTTTTTCAGATTATTTAAATAATATAAAATAAATGCTAAGTAAATAACTGATATAATTGTGATAATTAAAACATTAACCAAAAAACTACGTACATTTTTTTTTACAACGTTAAAATCATATTTAATATTACTATTATTCATTTTTATAGTATTTAATTTATTATTCAAATTCTTTTTAGTAAATATTTTACTATTTTTACTAATCGAGCTTTCTTTATCTATTGATCTTTCTTTATTTTTACTTTTTTTTTTATCTGGCATCTCTAATACTATTAGATTAGATATTAATTTTTGGCTTCGCTATAATTTTCTACTTGCCATGCAGAAGGGTCTTCTTGATTCATAAATGGTTGTTTCCAAAAATAAGGAATTGTTTTTTCTTTATTTGGATAATATTTTTCAAAGATTTCTCGATAATATAATGATTCTTTATCATAAGGTTTATTAAAGGAATATTTTTCTATTTTTTGTATATATTCATCATCAGTATATTTATTTTCCATAAAATTCTTTACTATTTGAAACCATTGGTTATCCGAAGAACCTACACCATCTGAAAATGCCGTTTTTGAACGCCATGCTAATTTTTCCGGTAATATATGTTCAAATGCCTTTCGAAATAAATATTTTTCCATTTTTCCATTATTAAATTGTTTTAATTTAGGATGAATTTTCATTACGTATTGTACAAAAGATTTATCACTAAAAGGAACACGTGCTTCTAAGCCAGCCCCACTAATACTTCGATCCGAACGTAATACATCAAAATAATGAATATTCTGGATCATCTTTAAATTTTCATTAAAAAATACATCATCATCATCAGCATAATAAAACCCACGGTAACTTCCAAAAATTTCATCGGAAACATCTCCACAAAATATTACTTTATCATCACTATGATCACGAATATATAAAGATACTAGATAATTACCAACAGATGCTCGAACAGTTGTCACATCATAGCTCTCAATTTGTTTAATGGTTTTATCAATCGCCTGTAAAAATTCATCATTACTTAATTCAATATTAGTATGTTTCGTTTGAAAATGATTTGCTGCTTCTTGTGCATAGTGTAGATCAATAGAACCTTTTAAACCAATAGAATAAGTATTGAGTGTATAAGGTTCATAAAATTGAGAAACTACTGCAACGACAGAAGTACTATCCAGTCCACCAGATAATAAACAACCAATATTACGATCAGAAAGTAATCTTTTTTTAACTGCTTCATAAAAATGAATGTAAATATTGCGAATAATTTGATTTTCATCTTCTTCATAATCATCATCTTGTAAAGAATGTACAATCTGAAAATATTCTTTATAGACACGAGACTGTAAGTTTTGATTATCAATGGTTAAATAAAATCGCGGAGGAAATTGTTCGACTTGATAACTTTCATCAATTCCTTTTAATTCACTAGAAATAATAATGTTTGTTTGTACATCTTTATTACTATTATCATTATTACCATTATCATTATTACCATTATCATTATTACCATCAGTACTATTTTCCTTTAATCCAATATAAAGCGAACGGATACCTAAATGATCTCGTGCTACAAATGTTTTTTCAATAGCCTGGTCATATAAAATAAATGCAAATTCTCCATCTAATTCCAAGCACATTTTTTCAAATCCAATTTTTTCATATAAATGTAATATAATTTCACAATCACTATTTGACTTATATTCTTCACATAGTGAATATTTAGCGATTAATTCTTTATAATTAAAAATTTCTCCATTACAAATCAAATATAATTTATCTTTTATGAATGGTTGATTACTACCCTGATCAATACCATTAATACTTAATCGATGAAAAGAAAAAAACAATTGATCATGTATTACCATATGTTGAGAATTATCAGGACCTCTTGCCTGAATAGCATTGGAAGCCTGAATTAGCTTCTCTTTATTTAAATTATTTCCGATGAAACAAAAGATTCCACACATATGAGATAATTATGTTTTTATTTTTTTAAGTATTTTTAGTAGAAATAAATGAATAATTTATTATTTACTAATTTCATGAATTAATTAATTATGTCTTTAGTCCAAAAATATAAAATAAAATTAAATACAATATGAAAGTAGTAATAAAAGTAAGTATAAAAAGCGCTAAATTTACAATATAAGGATTCAAATATAAAAAACAAGTCTTATGCTTTTTCTTATCTTCATGACATTCTTTCGCAAATTTATCAATATGTTGATTGGTTCTAACAGCAACAACAGTTCCTAAAGCACCACTTATTGCTGCAAATACCATAGATTTAATAATTTCTTTGTGATTCATTTTTAATATTTATAATGTTAACAAATATAAATATTTTTAAAATTTTCATGATTTCTATGATTTCTATGATTTCTATGACTTCTTTAATCATTATGATTCTTTTTTTTTGATAGAAAAAATCAATTAAACTTTATTATAATTTACGAAAGCATGGATAATTATATTTCACAATTAATTGATATAAATTTCCAATTCCATTTTTTTCAATTTCTCGAATATCATCTTCAGCACCTTTGAAATCTAATTGTCCAAAAATACTATTAATACCAAATAAAGCTAAGACAAGAGGAATAAGAATAAAAATATTAATTAAAATAAAAATTAATGATAAACTTTGATTTTTTGTATTATATGTATAATAAATAACGTGAAGTAATGTATAAACTAAAATAATAAATAAAAAAATAAAAATACTAAAATAATTCGTATTAAAATAGGATTGAATCATGGAAGTATATTTATGATCTTTTGGTTCTAAATAATCATTTATTTTTCCTAATATATTCATATTTTGATTACCACTATGTCGAATAACAATTATAAAGAAGGGAAAGATCAAAACAATTAAGATTAACCAAGGTAATATAAAACTATGTTCAATATCATAATTATCAATGTTTAAAACACGTAATATGTAAGGGGCTAAAAAGGGAATGAGGAAAAAAACAGTTAAAAATACAATTGCCATATAATTCGTAATGACTCTTTTTGTTGGTTGTTCATTATTTTTAGAAATACAATCTGGATTACTGTATGGATTATTTACAGGGTTCGCTTGAATAAAACTCACCAAAATAGAAAATACTAAATTTTTTAATATTCCTTGAATTAAATAAAAATAGGCAATTGCGTAAACACAAATTAAAATTACATAACTTTTTTGAGAGAATCCAATAAAACCTGTATTTTTATCATTCATTGTAATAAGTTCCATTGGCGAGTTCAATGATAATGATTTAAAAAAATGAAGCACCGAATTATTTTCAATATTATTGACTGAACCAGTTTTATACATATTTTTTTGATAATATAAGGTAATTAAAAAGATAAAACAAACAACTGTGATCACTAAATAAAAGGGATAGAATGTTAGCGAACTTATTGTAAAATATTGATTGAAATTATTTTTATTAAATGAGTAATTAATATTGCCAGTTCCTTGCATTATTAATTTATAAGCATAAAAAAATATAGTAAAAATTTATCTAATTCTTTTTATTTATTTTCTAATAAATAAAAATCTAAAAGGGAAAAAACAAAAAATCAATATCAAAATCAAAATCAAAATCAAAATCAAAATCAAAATCAAAATCAAAATCAAAAAACTAAAATAAGTGCATAATTATTAGTACTATTACCGAAATAATATAGGCTAAAGCAATAAAGATCCCCGATGACGTTCCTGCTTTTAATGTATCAACCACATTATCAATCATTCCCATACTATCAATAATATCAATAGAAGTATTCATTGTATTAAATATATTACATGCTCCATCAATTAATATATATTTTATAATCATT
>Ga0233450_10004502_pt1 | contig 12594 bp, 11 predicted proteins | sample 011ome_30_FD_189956 | JGI IMG/M metagenome (GOLD analysis project Ga0233450, IMG submission 189956) | Coastal salt marsh microbial communities from the Groves Creek Marsh, Skidaway Island, Georgia - 011501CT (spades assembly) | ecosystem: Environmental > Aquatic > Marine > Intertidal zone >... | reverse complement strand
ATTTATAAGTAAACATGTCGACACAAGAAACAGTATCGAGTAATGTAAATATGTTATTTTCTGCGATGAAGAAGAAAGATTTAGCATCATTGACTTCATTATTGAATACAGGTGCAGACGTGAATGCAAAAAATGAACAGCAGCAGACATTATTGATGTTATCCGTCATTCCTGATTTAAAAAACAGTAATGTATTTGATTTACTGAACACGCAAACAGAAAATAACGATATGAAAATAATGTCCTTTCTGATACAAAAAGGTGCAGATATTCATGCACAGGATCAACTGGGAAATACTGCGCTCATTTATGCTGTAGAGGTTCAAAATATAGATGCGATTAAATTATTAATCAAGTACGGAGCAAATGTAAACGCTACCAACAAAAAACAACAGCACGCTTTGTTTTTCGCCCCCACGTTTGAAAAAAGTAGTATGTATAGTATCATGCGACTATTACTCGATGGTGGAGCCGATGTTAATAAGCACGACGAAGAAGGTGAAACCGTATTAATGAAACTCATTAACGAGGGAATGCCCTTCAGTGACAAAAATTGTATTCAGTTATTGTTGGATCGCAAAGCTGATGTAAACAAGGTAAATAACAATAAAGAGAATGCTTTGAATATAATTGCACATCAAGAAATGGATGAAAATACGCTGTATATCATGAAAATGTTAATAGCTAAAGGTATCGATGTAAATAATCAGGATCATGAGGGAAGCACACCATTTATGACATTCATAGTCAGCAATAATAATTTTACAAGTAAAGTTTGTAAAGAATTGCTTACGACTTCTGATATAGATACAACAATTGAAAATAAAATGCTGTTTAATGTAATGGATTATGTGTGGGAAAAAAGTCATCTTTTAGATTTGGAGGTGATAGAAGCTTTGGATAAGAAAGGCATTCAAAAAATACCACGATTTGGTGTAAACATAAATCGCACAGAGACAATGACTGATCTTATTACTGGTGAAGATAAAACATTACACGTTGCAGAATATTTAAAAGAGAGCCATTTGAATGTCGTTGTTATGTACAATAAAAATGATTTATTTTTTACTACTAGTACTATCTTAAAATTTCAATTGGATAATAAAGATAATATTGTCTATGGTTGCCCTACAGCAGATAGTTTTGAAGGAATGAATAGAGGAATCAAGTATTTTAATTTGAGATCTATAGGATTACACATTGATCACCAATTTTGTGATATGAATGCGTTTTATCAAAATATAGATGCTCAATTATTTATCATATATGGACTTAATAGAAGCTTTCCTAGTTTTGCATCCGTCGCTATTGCTGATGACAATAACCCAGAATCTGTTATGAGTGGGTTGCATTGTCAAAGTGGACAGCATTCGAATGTTTCGAACCTTTTGATTGCATATCCTGCACTGAAAGATAATCAACTGGTATTAAAGGAGTCATTGACGCCATTAAATTTGGGAGGTAAATCATCAAAGAAGAAGCAACGTCGACAGACAAAGAAAAAAGGTCATCGTAAGAAAAACGCCGTGTCACGTCGCTCAAACCTTAACTCGAAACGTTAGTGTTTCGAGCTCATTTTTTCAATTATTTCTCGCATTTCACTTAGTTTATGTAAATTTTGCAGATCATTATCGATTCGTTTCACATTAATGATATCAGATTCATTTATTTGTATCCGGTGAAGTTTGTTATTTATACTATTGTTGCATTTACGACATATAGTATAAAACTGCTCAACACTTTTTTGGTAAAACACCCCACAATAGTTGTTAATACATACATATTCTTTACATTCATTACATATTCTTGCTCCTTTCGTTATGTAACAATTATTACAGTACTTTCTTGTTTCCGCTGGTATCGTCGTGTTCATCTTCTACTTCTGTTTTTTCGTCTTCTACTTTGGACGGTGTATATTTGAAGTCAATTTTAGTTTCTCCGACATTAATGATTTTATTTTTCAAGTTTATATATTCAATAGAGTCTTCACCATTCATTTGTTTTGCATACAACGCATTTTCCATATCAGCAAGAATATTATTTTCAACGTGAATATTTTTTTTAATTTCACTCATTATATCCCGGTTCTTCATAATCTCTTGAAAGACTTTTCGTTCCATATCATAATTTTTATCCTTTACAGGTCGTTTCAAATGATACAATAGATATTTCTCTGGTCCGAGATTATTGATTATTCTATTGATGGTTTGTTGATTTTCATTCATAAGTCTCTGTATTACATAGTTTGTTAGGATACTGCTCCTATGATTATGTTTATCAAAATATTGAACGCTTATAGCCATGTACAGGTTACCAAATACATCTGCCATATCACCGGACAACATTTGTTCCCGTTTCAGTGATCCTCCTTTAAGAGCTACAAAATTTGTTAGAGACGCAAAGTTGATAATTTGTTGTTCTAGTGTATTTTGTAGATGAAATGTTTTAAAATATAGTTGCGTAGAGTGTTTAATAATTGCTTGAAAATTCTTTTTGAATGCTGAAATATCGTTATTTAAAACAGAGTCCAATACCGGAAAAATATGAGGATGGCTTTTATTTAATCCTTGTCCAAAAATGATAAGACTTCTGGTGAGCGTATTAGAACCCTCAACTGTAATACCTATCGGTGCACTTCGATAGAATTTTTCCAAAAAATTACTATGACCAATACAGATTCCTGCACCGCCGTGAATGTCAAGTGCTTCATTAAGTACTATTCTACCGCGTTCAGTACACTGCTGTTTCATGATGGCACTAATCACAGCAGGCGAATGACCGGAATCTAAAACGTTATTTGTCAAAGCTATACTTGATTGAATTGCCCATGTGTGATAGATAATATTGTTAAATTTTTCTTGTATTGCCTCCATATTTTCCAAGTTCATTCGAAATTGATCTCGAACTTTGATGTAGTGATATATACCGAACGATGCTACTTTACTACTAGCGTTAGCTGTTGCTGGGAGGCTCACTCCACGTCCTGCAGATAGGCATTCCATGAGCATTTTCCACCCGTTACCAGCGTTTTCCTCACCACCAATAATGTTATCTACTGGAAATTCTAAGGAACCCTTTAACGTTCCATTTGGGAACCCTGCATTCATTGGATTATGATACGTGGCTTGTTCTAATCCGCATGTGCCTTTTTCTACAAGGGCAACCGTAACCCCTTCCCTTCCCTCTTTCAATATCCCTTGCGGATCTGACAAACGAAATGCAACGCCTACTAAATTAGCTACGGGACCTAACGTAATGTATCTCTTGTTAATATTCACTCGAATAACACGAGTTCCATCTTCTTTCTCAACGATTGTTCCTTCATCAATATTCCCTGTAGCATCAGAACCATTATTAGGTCCGGTTAATCCAAAGCAAGGAATATATGTACCATTTGCCAGCTTGGGTAGGTAATGATCCTTTTGTTCTTCTGTACCATACATAGTAAGTAATTCTCCAGGGCCAAGAGAATTTGGAACCATAGCGATCACGCCTAATGCTGGATCAACACTGGCGACTTTGGTGAGTACATCAGACAATTCTCCTACAGATAATTTAATTCCGCCATACTTTTCATGTATCAAAAAACTGAACATTTTCATGTTTGCCATTTTCCAAATCCATTTGTCATTATTCGTGTTTGGATAAATCTGTTCGTAGTCGAACTTTTCAAATAGAGTTTTCAAATGTCCATCAGAAAATTTTTTTGCTGCGGTGACAGGAGTAGGTAAATTGATTTTTCCTTGCAATATTTGACGATCCAAATTAGTATCACCGCTTCGTAGCGCAATCATTTCTGTTTCCGAAATACGAGGAATCTTTTGTTTTACGTATTGAAATAGTTTCCGATACATAAATATAATATACATAGGGTGATTTATTTAAATGGGTATTACTCATTATTTGTTTGGAACTTGAACCTATGTATTATGATATTCTGACGTGGTTGGGAATAAAGTCAATAAGAAAATATAGCGATAATACATTTTCTTTCGCGTACTAAAATAGGTTTATACTTAAATCTTCTGTCACATAGTATATAGTGCCATCATAATCCCATTCACATACTATCGTTTTTAATTCTACCCCGTTAGCCACGGCTTCTTGAACAGCGCGTTTGTAATATGGATCTATATTCGATGGCTGAAAGGAAGATACGTCTGTGCGTTGGATAACAAAGCACAAAATAGTTCTATACCCTTGCTCTTTCAGCTCTTTCAATTCATTAATATGTTTTATAGCACGTTCACTGACGGGTTCATCTTTTCGTTTTCTATATCCATCCGGGAAGTACGAAATTTTACTGTGGAAATCACGGTCATCAAAAGTAAGTCCTTTTTTTTCTTTACTACTACAGTCAACATAATCAGCAAGTGGAACATTTTTCACTTCTAATATAAATTGTTTTCCATTTTCATCGACGCCCGCAAAATCAAATCGAGAATTCAAGTATGTTTTTTCTCTTTCAAACGATTGTGGGTGTAAATGTTTCAATATTTTTTTTGATAAGCATGTATCAACAACTGTCTCAGCAATTTTTGGATCGATACCAATGAGGTGAGTATGTCCTTTTTCGTTTTGTTCAGCTATGAGAATTTTATGAGAGCATTTGTTCTTTGGTCTGTTGACTGATATCATATAGACAACTGCATCTTTGTCTGCTAATCCCGAGCATCCTAGTGCGGCGGTATGACCCAAAATACAGCTTTCGTCATCAATTATTACATCCGCAACATAAGGTGTTTTGCACTCCAATGAAGGTCTCTTCTTGATGGTACCCCTATACAGCGTACCTACATTAAACAGAGATGTTCTCATATTGAAGTTTTTATTTATAAAATCTTTTCTATTAGTCAAGGTCACTCTTTTTGGTCAATTTTTAAATATTCGCTTTATATAATGGAGTTTGGGCAATTATCACAAAATGATTATAAAAAAATACTGCGATTTTATAAACAACCTATACATAAAAATAAATATACAAGAAAGAAAATGGCCGAAAATATATTGGCCAAGAAATTATGTAGATGTATTAAAAAAGTAAGTAAAAATAAAATGCATCATATACCAGTTGCTAAAAGGACTAGAAAAAGATTGAAGTTGAGTAAAGCACAAGCAGAAAAGGACGCTATTGGTATATGCAGAACCTCTGTAGTCACTCGAAAAAATCTAAAGCATTTTGGTTTTTCGTGTAAGAAAAAAATGAGTTTTAGGAAAAGAAAAAATTACAACTATTCATTAGTGAAGCGATTACGGCCTATTAAAAAATTACCTCATTTATAATTGAAACATTCATTATATTATAGGATCGTAATATAAATGAAAGGTACAAATGTCAACGATAAAGGAAAAATAGAAAAGAACAAAAATGTTTTACCTGGCGAGTGTATTTTTCCATTTCAGTATAAAAAACATAAACATGACACTTGTGTCGAAACGGATAAAGGAAAAATTTGTGCAACTAGTGTCAGTAAGCGAGGCACTTTGAAAACTTATGCATATTGTCCAAAACTTTCGTCTTCTACAAAAAAATTGATTCAAAAAAATCCAAGTAGTCGTAGTACAAGAAAATCCAGTATGAAAACAAGATCAAACGAATATCCCTCGACAACGAGCTCTACCAAGGTTGTGAAATCTAGTCAGAACTCAAAAAAGAACTCGAAACAGAATTCAAAAAAGAACTCAAAGAAATCATCCGAAAAAATATTAAAAACAAATTCACCATTGAACTTATCAAAGATGTCCAGTGACGGAAAAAGTGAGAAACTAGAAACAGTCGCAAATAAAAGATTGAACGAAATATTTGTTTCTGCACTTTCTGAATTGAATGATATATTCCTTCGTAAAGGCGAGGCTTTCAGGGGTCGCGCTTACAAAAAGGCTGAGGAGACTATTCTCATGCAATCGCATGACATAAAAGACTACTCAGAAGTGAAAGGATTACCAAATATAGGAGATACTATTTTGTCCAAACTGAAAGAACTTCAAGATACCGGAACTCTCCGTGTATTAGAAAGAGAAAGAAAAGATCCTATGCAAATCTTCACTCAAATTCATGGTATAGGACCAAAGAAAGCGCAATCCTTAATAGATAAGGATATGAAAACAATTGATGATTTGAGAGAGCATCCAGAGCTTTTGAATGATAACCAGAAATTAGGTCTTCAATATTATGAGGATATACATAAAAGAATTCCCCGCTCTATTATTGATGAATATAAAACGGTATTTGAAAATTCCATCAAAGAATTTGGCGATGATAAAATCAAATTTGAAATTGTCGGAAGTTATCGTCGTGGTGCAAAGTCATCTGGAGATATTGACATAATCATTTCGCATGCTGATGATGACACTTCTGCATATTCAAAGTTGTTAAGTAAGTTTCAATCTGACGGCATTATTAAGGAATTCCTTACCAAGGGAAAGGTAAAGAGTTTGACGATTACAAAAATATCTGAGGACATTGCTAGAAGAGTGGACTTCCTATACGCTCCATCTAAAGAACTTGCATTTGCAGTTCTTTACTTCACTGGAAGTAAGGGATTTAATACCGTTATGCGTCACAAAGCTTTACAGATGGGATATACTTTAAATGAACATGGTATTTCAAAAATGCATGATAAAACCAAAGGCGAGCAAATTTCGTTTATGGACTTTCCAACGGAAGAATCTATATTTGAATTCTTTCAGATGGAATATAAAAAACCAAATGAACGTATTGATGGTCGTTCTGTGGTCAGTAAAAATGGAAGTCCTGTAATAATGAAACAGTTAAAAACTTTGAAAAAGACGATGAAAAAAACAAAAGAAGCAAAGGAAGTATCTCCAAAAGAAGCAAAACCAGTATCTCCAAAAGAAACAAAAGAAGTAAAACCAGTATCTCCGATTGTTTCAAGCCTCAAAACACCAAAAACAACAGAACGAAAATCATCAAGGTCGAGTACAAAGAAACTTTCTGTACTTGATACATTTGTGAAGGAGTTTCGCAGTAAAGGCATGAGATATTTAAAAACATTAAAGGAAGCAGAACTAGAAAAAGTACTAGAAGAGGCTAATCAAACCTTCTTTAATAATGTATCTGTATTAACTGATAGTGAATATGACATTGTCAAAGAATATATGGAGACTACGTATTCTTCCAATAAGATGGTAAAGGAAATAGGTGCGATTGTTGCAGACAAAAATAAAGTGAAACTCCCGTATTATATGGGATCTATGGATAAGATAAAACCAGACACGAATGCTATTGTTAAATGGAAGCAAAAATATGCAGGTCCATATGTGATTAGTGCCAAACTAGACGGAGTGAGTGGGTTATATTCAACCGAAAATGATGATAAAAAATTGTATACCCGTGGAGATGGTAAAGTGGGACAAGATATAAGTTATTTGGTTCCCTACTTACGTCTCCCCGATGAGAAAGATATCGTCATTCGTGGTGAATTCATTATCAACCGCCACACATTTGAGGACAAGTACAAGGCGAAGTTTTCAAATCCCCGTAATTTTGTATCAGGTATGATTAACTCAAAAACGGTCGATGCCGAAAAATTTGCTGATGTCGAATTTGTAGCTTATGAGGTAATTAAGCCCGAATTAGTTCCATCAGAGCAGATGAAAATGTTGGCAGATATCAATGTGGCGAATGTAATCAACGAAACTCAAACAAATGTAGATAATGAGATGTTATCCAAAATGTTGGTTAGTTGGCGTGAAACATATAAATATGAATCTGATGGAATTATCGTCACCAACGATAAAATATATGATCGCGTTAACAAGAACCCAGATCATTCATTTGCCTTCAAAATGGTCTTGTCAGAACAAATGGCTGAAGCAAAAGTTGTGGATGTAATTTGGAAAGCAAGTAAAGACGGTTATTTGAAGCCAAAAGTTCAGATTGAACCGGTAGTGTTAGGCGGTGCTACCATCCAATATGCTACCGCTCATAATGCATCCACTGTGGTTGCCAAGAAATTAGGTGTCGGTGCGGTGATTAAAATTATTCGAAGCGGTGACGTTATACCGTATATTATGGATACAATAGTACCTGCTGAAGTCGTGAAAATGCCTGATGAAGAATATGTATGGAATGAAACAAATGTAGACATTCTCTTACTGGACAAGTCTGATAACAAGGACATGTTGAATAAGAATATTACAGGGTTCTTCACAGGTATTGAAGTAGACGGTCTCAGTACAGGAAATGTATCAAGAATAATCGACAGTGGATACAATTCAGTAGCAAAGATCATTTCCATGAGTAAAGAAGACTTCTTAACAGTAGAGGGGTTTAAAGAAAAGCTGGCTACAAAGATACATGACAGTATACATTCTAGATTAAAAGTGAGTAGTGTAGAAACGATAATGTCATCATCAAATATATTTGGACATGGTTTTGGAGACAGAAAAATCAAATTAATTATGAAAGCTGTTCCTGACATATTAACTTCCCAGTTATCCGAAGAGGAAAAGATAAACACTTTAAAAGATGTAAAAGGGATGGCAAAAAAATCTGCGCAACACTTTGTAGAAAAAATATCTGACTTTAAGAAATTCTTGGATGAAACCGGATTGCAGTATAAATTACAAGAGGAAAGCAAAGTGGTATCAAACACATATGATACAAAGCATCCTCTATACAGTAAGGCAATTGTGTTTACAGGAATTCGTGAAAAGAATTTAATGCAACTATTGGAAAATAAATTCGATGTGAAGTTGGCCTCGTCAATATCGAAGAGTACATATGCTGTAATAGCAAAATCAAAAGAGGACGATGGAAGTAAGATAGTAAAGGCAAGAAGCATGAATATACCTGTTTATGAGATAGACGAGTTTAAAGAGAAATTTAGTTTGTAATAAATTTGTGATGGTAAAAATAATAGGAATGTATTTTTTCATTGCTACAAAATATAATATTGATATGATAAATTTTCATTAAATATCATATCATATGATCTATTTATTTTCTACGTCTACTCTTTCTTTTACCTTTTTTAATAGTAATGCCTCTACGTTTCTTGTGTTTTGAACTGGTAAGTTTTCTCTTTTTAGATTTTTTACCACCGGCAAGACCGCAAGTCATTTTCAATTTTTCAATACCTACACCAACGGCAATTGCAGCGGCGGCACCTGCATAATAGCGTAGATCATTTCCTGCGATGGTTTCTGTTACTTTGTCCAAGGTTTGAGAAAAATTCTGTTTAATTTCACGCATTTTTTGGATAAAGTCATGACCGCAATTATCGGGAGTATTTTCTTTCAATAAGGTGATAACTTTATCTTCATCCAAAGAACCATCACCTTTTATCATCTTTGCGCCTTCCTCTGGGGATACAGGATTACTGGTTTTAACAGATGGACTAACATTCGATGCGGGGGTACTTTTTGTAGACGCAGTTGGTTTAGATACCGGATTACTATCTGCGGTGGTAGTATTAACAGATCCTTGACAATCGGCTACGTACGTCGACAACATGCTTTTTTTGTTCACAAGTTCTTGGAAAACGGCAGTGTTTTCCGGATTTGGTTTCAGACCTTGGGCGCGAAATGTTTTTGCCAAATTACGAAACAATTTACTATTGTCAGATTTGATATCTTGTGTAAGACTACTAACAGCATTACATATTTTCTCTTTTATTGTGCCAACTGGGGGTTTGCTGAGACTTTCTGGATCGTCTTTAGCATATCCGGTCATCACAAGTGCGGTGGAGTACGTAATATCATCTTTTAAGCCTAAATCTTTTTTGACATGATCAATCAGCTGTGTAGGTTCGTCAACAACTTGTGTCTGGACCTGTACCACGGCATTTTCAAATTCTGGTTTCTCTAATACAATCAACGAAGTTGATGCAAGTGGAACCTCTATTAAAAAATTGCTTATATTTGGATTACTACTACTAGTACACTCTGTTTTTCCGTCGTAATCGTATTCACCGGTGCTGGTTTTCTTAGGGTTATTAAGTTTGCATGCTTGGACATGTCCTAATTTTATTGTTGTGCTAGTATTATTTTTTCCATAATTAACTTTCTCGGCGTTACTTATTTTATAAACGACATTAGAATCTGTCTTGTTGATCAAATATATCACATTTTTATTTTCAATCGCAACAGCTATAGCTCGTTTCATTTGTGTAGAATTAAAACCACCTTTCATCTATAATATATATATATACGTAGACTTTTTTATCCTTCCCTAAATATAACTGTTAAAAACATTACATTCAATAAGGTGTAATATTTTTGTTATTATTTACTTTAACCTAGCGACGGGTATTTTTAGACTTGCGACAGTAAGACTTTCTCTTACCAGCCGTGGTGTTCTTGCAACCTTTAACTTTACGGCAAGATCTAGCCTTGCGACAGTGAGATGCCTTCACGCGCTTTCTGTAAGTGCGCACGGCGGACTTGGTTTTGGAAGCCTTCGCCGACTTCTTTTTGATTGAACGAGTTTGCATAGCCATTATATAATGGTATGATATTATTTTTCTCTAAATATCATCAAAATTTAAATGAATACTATAAAATTGTATTTTGAATGAAATCTTTGGATTCTTTGATATAGTCACGAATCTTTGTCGCCCCGATAGTTGTAAAAATCAAAAGAGCAGATGTAAAGACTACTTGTCTATCAAATTCACTAAAGCTATGATTTTTACGAAAAGGGTGAAATCTCACAATTAAGAAGATACATACATACATTCTAAAATAAAAATTCAACACATCAATGTACTCAGAGAATTCGTACATTTCAAATCCTATAAATAGTAGAATATACGAAAAATGCAGAAAATATAGCATGAAAAAATAAAGGTACTCGTGTCTTTTCATATAATATAAACGAATATAAAACCTTTAGGAAAAATATTTTTACTCGTTATAATATATAAATGACTATGACTATGGATGATCTTCACGATAAACTTTTCGGCCCCCTTGACAAATCTTACTGCAATCTTTTTCTTCTTTTCTCAATTGTTGCTTTAATCACGATATTTCTTACGACTGTAGGAATCATATCTCAGCTTTTATTTGGCAACAAGAAGTCGTTTACACCTGTAACATGGATGTATGCACTTATTGGACCAATCTTCATTTACGTGCAAAACAGATTGTTGTATGGAATGTGTAAAAATTAATTGAATAATTTTATCTAACTATATAATATTATGTCTAATTTCAGATCTAATACTGTATACATATGTAATATAGAAGACGAAGCTAAACGATACAATCAACAGTTTCAATATAATGTATTTCCATCTAATAATGATATGTCTATTTCATTCCATTCAGCACCCGTAAAATATGATGACCATGTCTACAAGAGGGGACAGGGTTATAAAGAATTCAAGGACGAAGGAAATGTAAATACAAATACGAAAGCCGACATCTATAATCGTGCGATCCATTACGAGACTGAACTTCGTAATGTTAACATAACTAGTAATGATACTAATTTAAATAAATACATAGCCAAAGAGAGTAGCGATATGTATAAATTGAATGTTCCCTATACTCCCGAAAAAGGGAATCATGACCTGTTATTTGAAATTCCTCATTTCTCTAGTAGTTCATGCGCACCCAATAATGATCGATTTGCATTTAGGAACTCTACGCGCGAACAAAGAAATTCGTTTTAGTATAAGGATGATCGGATTTCTAATTTCTTTTTTCATATCTATATAGTATATGAAAAAACAAGACAATTGTAGTCCTTATGCTAAACTACATGCTGGTTCATTCACTTGTTTCACATCAGAAAATTTACATGTATTAAAAGATCAATGGAATACTAGACATCCACAAAATAAAATAATGACAAGTGACGACAGAAAGATATGGGAAGAATTGAATACAAATATGAAGGAATATTTATGTGAGAATGAAAAATGTTGGCTCCGAAAATTAGTCCGTGATATGAATGTTCAAACAAATATATTTGACGAGTCTTTTGTTCCTAGTATGCCTGCACATTGGAAACAAAAGCCAAGAGCATGGTTAAGTGATTTGGATATATCGCGAGCGATGAAGCAATATGAAGACGCGTTTCCAAATTTTATTTTCATAGGTCCATCTCCACTAGATTATGATGCATGTAATATGCATAAAAATGATTGGGTATGGCCTGAACTCAAGTTGTTCGATTTAAAGAAATATATATATCATGAACCCAACGCGTATATGAAAATAGGTATGGTATTCAATTTAGATAATCACACCGAAGGTGGATCACACTGGGTTGCATTATTTATCGATATATTGAGGGGGAAAATATATTATTTTGATAGTAACGGTGACACCATACCAAAGAAACTACGAGATCTCGCCAATGTCATCAAGTCCCAAGGAAAAGTGCATGATATTGATTTTACTTTGTCCACGAATTATCCTACTGAACATCAGCAGAAAAATACGGAATGTGGGATTTATGTCATTTTCTTCCTCACAAACATGTTAATGAATAATAATTGGGAATTATTCAAGAAAGGTAATATTTCTGATGACGATATATTTAAATATAGAGAGAGATATTTTTCAAAGGATTAATCAAGGTTTCTATTTACATTATCCTAATTTATTGTGTCTTAGGAG
>Ga0233450_10004497_pt1 | contig 12604 bp, 5 predicted proteins | sample 011ome_30_FD_189956 | JGI IMG/M metagenome (GOLD analysis project Ga0233450, IMG submission 189956) | Coastal salt marsh microbial communities from the Groves Creek Marsh, Skidaway Island, Georgia - 011501CT (spades assembly) | ecosystem: Environmental > Aquatic > Marine > Intertidal zone > Salt... | reverse complement strand
AGATTGTTTTAACGACGTCGTTTTCTCCTCCTCCTGCGCCGTCCGCGCACTCGAGACGTTCGGTACCGTCCCGAGTGCGGATTCTCAAGAGCACCATTGATTGTTTTATTGTCTCGTTGTTGTGTTGTTTCCTCTCTTCCGCGCGTCAAAATGGTGCAAAAAGTGAAGATTTTCTCCCGAAAAGCCGCCACAAATTCACCCGCGCGAAACAGATCCAACAGTCGATCCCCATGGCGAGAAACCAAGAGAAAGCGAACGTGCGTCGTTTTACCATCAAATGTTGTTTACTCTCTTTGTTCTTCCTGTTTTTGGAGCGTTCGCTCCTCTCGTAGTCTGCGTTTGAATCGTCGTTTACATCTCTCTGACGCGTTCGTCTAATTCTCTCTTTCTCTCTCTTTCAACGACATAAACGTGATATAAACACGAACACAACAACAGGGCATGTTCAACAAATGGGTCTCCGGAAAGCAAGAACTCCTCTCCGGCGTGGACAGATCCGGCAAAAGACCGAACCACACGGCAAAATGCGACGACGTCTCCCAGGCGGATAAATTCCGCTCGCAGATTTTAAGGGAAGTTGGACGCAAAGTGATGGAAATCCAAAACGAAGGCTTAGGGGAACACCGTTTGCGGGATTTAAACGACGAGATTAACAAACTTCTCAAAGAAAAATGGCAGTGGGAAATGCGGATTAAAGAGTTAGGCGGGCCGAATTATATCGTTCGAGGCGGCGGGATCGAGGAAGGGGGGGTGACGGTGAAGCCGAAAGGGTACGAGAAGTTGGAAGGCGCGGCGAGGCACTACAAGTATTTCGGCGCGGCGAAGAATTTACCCGGGGTGAAGGAGTTGTTTGAGAAGAAAGAAGAGGACGACGAGGAAGGGAAAGCGAGGAGGAAGAAACGGACGAAGACGGAGATGTTGAGGAGAGCGGACGCGAAGTATTTTGGGTTTAACGACGACGAGGAGGACGGGGATTTTTTGAAGAAGGAAAGAGAGGCGGAGATTGCGTTGAAGAGAGAAGCGGCGGAGAATTGGAAGGCGATGCAGCTGTTGAAAGCGGCGGATATGGGAGTAGAGGTGGATAAAGAGACTGGAGCGGCGTTGGTTGATGGTAGTGGTAGAAGAGAAGTTCGAGCGACGACGACGACAACAACGAGTAATAATGGTAAAAACGTAGACGTAGAAGAGCCGCCGAAGGCGTACGTGCCGCTTCCGGAGGATTCGGACATAGAAGCGCTGGTGATCGCCAAGAAAAAGCGAGAGTTGTTGGCGAAGTATCAATCGACCGATTTGACCGACGCGGAAGCAAACGCCAAGTCGCTTTTGAACAAGAGAGAATAATTGTTGTGCGTGTAAAATCAATCAAGAAAGTTTTTGTCTGTTAGAATATTATATTAGAGGTTTATGACAAAAGACCCAAGTATTTCCCAGCGCCAAGTAACGCAAACATAGCTAGTTTTTTAATATCCTCCACCGCGGAAGCCGCCGCCGCTTTGGACAAAGCCTCGTAGGCGAAAACACCCAAGACGAGCTCTTCGTCTTTACCCTCGCCGCCGCTCTTACTCTCTCTCGCCTTTTCGAGCATGCCGTTCAACACTTCATTTTGCGAATGAGCGACGTCTTTAGACACGGCTAACGTCGAGCACATTTCCAAAGCGTCGCGAGTGGTATCGTACGTCCACGTATCCAAAGGCGCGTTGGCGTGTTCGTCGAGGAAGTTTTTCGTGCACGCGACAAGTCTCGGAAAGGCAAAGTTTGCCACTCGAGCGCGATGCGTAAACGCAGCTTCGCTCCTCTTTTTCTCATCTTTGTATGAAGCGAAACGCGTCACATCGCACAATTGCGCATAACTTTCTAAAGCGACGTCGATGCGAGGCGCCGCGCATCCGCGCGCCAACGAACGCAAGAAGCGAAGAACGCATTCGTCTTCAGCAATGACAGAGTATCTGAGAACAACTTCACCGAGCGACATGACAGACGCAATCGTGAGGTCCGAGAACGTTTTCGCTTTTTTAGCCCTGCGAGAGACACTCTCGTCGTCCTCGTTCTGTTGTCCTTCTTCTCCATCGTCTTCTTCATCCAACATCGCTTCTTTGTCGTCGTCGTTATCGTCGTTAGAGCTCATAATTTCAACATTTTGTCCCAAAACAGTCTCAAACGCATCCGCGGTTGCCGACCAATCTGATTTTGCCGCCGCTTTCGCGGATATGCCGTTGTTCGAGGAAACCGCCGGTGAATTCAACGACGCGACGCCTCTTCTCGAAACCACCACGAGCGCTTGCAACGCAGTTTTTTGCATCAACACCGCGTTCCAGTTTTTCAATTGCTCGATATATTCTGCATCATCATATTCTTCGTCTTCTACGTTGGCCCTTTGCGTTAGCGTCGCGTTCCATCGTCGCGCGAGCTTTGCGATTGCTGTCATCGCGAAGCCGTACGTCTCCGCTCTCGTTTCGTCGTTCGCAACCGTATCGTACATTTCATAGAAAGCTTCCATTCCAGCTTTGGCAAATGCCAAATCCGCGGGTGTTTGCGTCGACTGGCGCTCACCATAGCCCATGGAAGTTTTCAATAAAGCGTTGAACGTTTCCACGCACACTAACGTTCGAGTTTTACCTTCTTTCGATTTGGCGCACATGTACCGCATGGATTTGAGCGCGCGTTTCTGCGCGTCCCATTGAGCACCGTCGACTGGCTGCGCGTCCTCGGCAACGCACGGAGAATTAATCAACTGTTGTAACGCAAGAATAGCGCTTCGACAATCGGCGTCGTCGAACGAATCCGACTTACCATCGTACAAAGAACCGAAGAAAGTGGCGATTCCGACGCGCGTGTTTTGCGGAGATACCGATGGCGGCAACGTGGCTTTCTCCGTCGCCACGTGCAGCGCTTTCATCGCTTTCTTCCACAGCGGTCTCGGCATACCTTTCGTAGTCGATTCGTCTTGCTCTAACAAAACTGACAAAAAATTATCCAAAGCCGCACTTCCGAGTTCTTCGCAATCGGACAGGACCGAATCGACAAAGAACGAACACATCTCGTCAAAGTTTTTGTCAAAGTTTTCCACGGTAACGAGCAACGGTAACGTGTTTCGCAACACGTTTCCGAACAAAGAGGCGTGCATGTTCACTAAAGAGAAATCCCATTCGATTTTCAGTCCGTCCGGGTCCTCTATAGACGCCGCTTTTGCAATCTTCCGGCATTTGTCGAGGGTCGGGTACACAACCTTTTGCGCGCACTCTTTCAATTCGTTCTTACTCAACAACGAAGCTCTTGAAACGAACAACGTCGCGAAAGTTTGCACGGCTAAATCTCTCACTTCTACTCGACTATCGTCGAATCGTTCGCATAAATGGGAAATGACGGGTGAGATTGAAAAGTCCGCGAGACCATTTTTTGTGACTAAGTTCAATTTGACGCCATTTCTCGTGGGGGTCATTTTTTTAGACGCCCACGACTGCACATCTGTCGCACCTTCTGGGCGGTGGCAGACATCACTGAAATAATCAGCGACGGTCGACAAAGACTGCACCGCAGACAGTGCGACGTTGATTTCGTTCCTTTGGTGCGCGTAGCTCGAGAAGCATTCCGACACCTCTCCGTAATATGCTCTGTCGATGTGCGGCAAGCACTCTTTTTCGATCACTTTCACCGTGACGAAGGATTCAATCGTTAAATCGGCGTCACCTTCGTTCTCGGCTAATTTCGCGAGCGTGCTTAAAATAATAGGCCAGGAAGTTTTCAGTCTGTTCGCGCGCTTACTCGCGAGCGCGTTTGCGAGCGACAATGACAATTGCTTCCCTCGATAATCCACGGCTTCGTCGTACATCGTCCTAACGAACGTCGCCACACAACACTCGACGGTTTCAAATCCGACCGATTTGGCATATGCCACATTCTTCTCGTCGAGATCTAAATCGGTTTCGAGAACGTTGATGGCAATTTTTTCGTAAATTTCGTGCGCTTGCTCGCGAGGATTCCCTGTTTCCTCCAATATGGTTTTAAGAAAATGTTTCGCGCACGCGTCCCAAAACAAGGCAAACCTTCTCGACGCGTTGACTTCCATCACCGCGCGTAAACGCTCCAAGCTGCGCAAGCGAATGGATGTCATTGGTTTCTTTACTCCGTTACTTCTCGCGTTATTCTGTTCTGCTAAAGCTTTCTTCTTCGCAGAAGATAAAGCTTGTTTCTCCGCCAAGGCCCGAGCCTCTCGCAATTCCCGAATGTTTGCCTTGATCAAGGCATCCACCACGTGCATCAAATCGTCGTCGTCGTACGCATTCATGGCGTTGAACATATCTTGCGCGGCTTCCGAAAAGACGTAGAATTCTTCTTTGTATTCGTATTCAGTGTTTGTCCAGTTAGATGGTTTCAATCCATCTGGGACGTACTCTCGCACTCTCGATTTCATAGTCTTCTCCGCAACCCCTAACGTGCGTTCGAGAGACGCGATGGTTTCTAATACCATAAACCAAGAGTCTTCCAAGTGCCCGTTAGACGCGTCTACGATGTTGAATATAGCTCTTAAACTCAACGCATTCTTTACGGACAGCTTTGGAACGATATTTCCGTTATCGTCGAATTGCTTTTTGGGCATTTGCAAAGCAAAGTGACACAACGTGCCTAAAAACGCCTCTCTCGCGAGTTTGTGTTTGCATTTCACCGACGCTCGGCCGGCGTTTTGATATGCTTCCAATATGTATAAGCACGTGTCGTCGTTTTCGGCTAAGTCGAGAGTTAACGAAAACGTAGAGGCTAAGGTTTCCCAAACCGCGTCTAGCATTTTCTTGGCGGTTTGAAACTGTTTCGGCGATTCGTTCGAGTACATGACGCGTTCGATCGTTTGCGCTGCGTTTAACAAACCTTCGATGGCGATCGTTACTGCTCTGGTAATGTAAGCTTCCGTGTTTTCGAGGTCTGCGATTTCGTCGTGATCTTCTCCTCCGTCATCAAGATTATCTTCTGCGTCCTTTTTCGTCTTCTTTTTGGTCGAGATGGATAACTTTTGCATCTTCTTCTCGAATTCTTTCTGAACGGCGTCGTACACCGCGCCATGGGGTTTCGACGAAGAACTCATCGTCGGCTCCGAATTACTCGCGGATAAACCAGATTGTACTGTTCTCGCTTGAATCAAGCAAATGCTCGCTAACGGAGTCTCGGCGTTTGCGTCGTCCATTTTTGTCGGGTCGCAGTACGCGTCGTGTAAGAACGAGCAGATATCGTCATCGGAGCAGAAAAATCTCAAGACTTCCAACGAGGACGCTCGCAACCAAGCCGGCATTTCGCTTTCTAAAGAAGACATTAATCGAGCTAAAGATGTCTTTATGAACGCCTCGAATCCGTTGCCTCGACCTATTTTCACAATAATCTCTAAAGTTCGCAAAACGACGCGTCTTTGAGCGAAATCTGTCGTCTCCGCCGCGCAGAAAAATTTCTTTTCCAACGTCGCCTCGACGATTGGGCAGAAGCGTTCTTTCAACGTTTTCATCAACGTTTGGTTCTTTTGGAAGAGATCGAAATGAGACTCTACCAACGCGTTGCACAACTCTAAGCTCGCAATAGTCGCCACCGTGGACTCTTGCACGCGTTTATACTCGCAATCGATGGCACCCGATAAACAACCGTCCTCTTCGCTTCGACTCATGGTCACTAAATCCTCAAACGCTTTCTCGGCGACCCGCACGGCTTCTTTATTCTCCTTCTTTTTCGCCTCAACGAAAACAACCTCTAATATTCTCCTCGCGCTCGAAATCGCCTGACTGACCACCATTCCGCTCTCTTTCGCCGTCGCGCTCTTCTTCGCCAAATACATCCCCCTCGCGCACGCGCCCAGCGCGATCGAAACGCTCGCCTCGCTCACTCTCGGCACGTTCTTCCCGCTCTCCATCACCGCCGCCAAGCACTCCAACTGTTCCACCCACGTAAACGCGGTGGTATTGGTATGTTCCACCAAAAACGTCTCCGGCACTTGCGACGCTTTTTGCAAGCACTCCGCCAATCGATTCTTATGCACGCACTCCGCTCTTGCCAGTTTCGTTACGCCGGATAAACCGCGCGCGCACATCTCCGAGGACTCCTCGTTCGTAATCGCCAAGAGGAATAAATGTAACGCGTCCTGTATATAAAGGTGGTGTTACAAGAGATCAATAAGATATATTATATAAGGTCAGTTTTGTTTTTCGAGAGCGTCCTCCCGAGAGCGTCTCTCGTTCGCCCAAGCAGCAGCAAGCACAAAGCGCTTCTCCTTCTCTCTCGAATCCATTAATCCAATCACATCGGAGCGCGTTTCGCAGCGTTCGTACTGATAAAAAGAAGAGATCGAGCGCGACGGAAACGAAAATAGAAAAGCTTCGACATCATCGTCATCAAAGTTGTGGTCGTGTCGGTACCTCATTCTTTTCGAACCATTCCCGTTCGCTCGTGTGTCTCGCCACCGCGCGGATTTGAGAAAACACGGTTTCCCCGCACTCGCGTATTTCCGGTTGCGCGTTTACACTCGCTGCTCCAAAAAAACCGCCGAGAGGAGAAGAGGATCCTTTCGCGAGAAGCGAGATTTCTTTCACTTCGGGTTCGATCGACTGGTACAACGTCTCGTTGTTCGCCATTCTTTATAAAGTGCTCGTGTGAAGTGTTTTCTCGAGGAGAAAAGTGAGGCATTCGTCACACTTCTGCGCGGGTGTATTCACGACAAAACGTCTCTCTTTCTCTCTCTCTCTCCGCGTGTGTACCACCAAAACCTGTACCAAAACGACTTTAACATGACGGCGTCGTCCTTCTCTGAAGGAGGAAAAGGAGGAGAGGAAGGTAAAGAAGAAGAAGAAGAACGAGACGTGATGAGTCGAGCGGAGTTCGTGTCGAATCTCATAAAGGCGATGGAGATGTCCAAGAAAAGAAACGAGGAGGAGGAGGAGGAGAACGACAACGATTCAAAGACGAGAGCAAAGAAGTGCGCGAGAAAAATGCGATTCGATTACCCGCAAGTGACGAGGAAAGAACTGGAACGGTTGAGCGAAACGCTCGATAAAGATGGAACAGATTTGAGATTTGACTCGAAAGTGCTCGAGAATATCGCGCTCGGGGCGACGAAAGCAGATGATGCGAACAGCAATACGAACAGCACCGTTGATGGGGTTGGGAGTAAAGACGCGCACAGAAAGCTAGCGATTCAAGTTTTTGCGGAGTTTCCTTTGCGAATGATGGGAGACGACGAGACGGCGGCGAGGGAAGCGGAGGCGATTTTAGGGGAGGTGGATTTCAGCGAGGAGGAAGAAGCGGAGATGGATGAACCCGGGTTGGAGGATGTCGTGGCGTTTGCAGAGGAGAGTGGCGTCGAGAAAGCGACGACGGCTATAGAAAAGAACTCGAGTGAGTCTAAAAATGGGGGCGTCGCGGCGAAGGATGACGACTCGACGGACGACGACGACGACGCGGCGAATTGGCTCCCTCTGGAAATGAACGGGTTGAATACCACGAGCAACGGAGAGATGGAGACGCAACGAAGGCATGTCAGGACGTTCACGAGGATTGAAAAAGTGCAGTTTCTTTTACGGAAGTTGACGCCGGCGTTGATTGGCGCGGACGACTACTCGAGAGTTTCCGACGGCTCCGCGCCGTACGTTTCTAGAAAAACAACCGAAACGCTCACAAAACTGTTCGAGAACATCTCCGAGAAAATACAAAGTAGTGATAGAAAGAATAGCGGAGGAGATGAGATTCTGTTTTATCGTGAGATGCGTTCAGCTGCGATGAACTGTCTGCGCTCGAGATTTCTCGTGAGTCCGAACGATATCGTCGCGAACGAGTGTTTGAAACGAATTTTGAAATCGTTGCGATTCGGCGAATACGCGAAACGATCCGCTTTGGAGAAGAAAATGAACGGCGACGACGGCGCGAAAGAGGATGAGTTAGACTCGATGGCACTTTTAGCGCACTTGGCGGTTCGATTTGCGGAGAAAAACGCGCTCGGGGTGAACTTTTCAGTTTTCGGACAACTTGAGAAGAGCGCATCATCTTCGAGTAATTTATCGAACGCGAGAAGAGCGTTCGCGCCGCTCGTCGCGGATTCGCTTTTGGTTATTGCCACTCGATTCTGGAGTTTTGCCGGTACGGAGAAGGATAAAAAAGGCAACGACAGCATGACAAATGTCGACGAAGAAGACACCGCGTTGAACGCGTGTGCGCTGTTGTTATCGTACGTGTTCACAACGAGCGACGCGAACGCCGCCGACGGCATGATTTTAAATTCTGGGTGCATCGCTTCCCTGGCGGCGTATTTTTCTGCAAAAGGCGTCCTCAAAATAGAAGAAGAAGAAGACAACGCGTCCTCTTACTTCGCACCTGGATCAGCCGCAGCGCGACGATGCATCAGTTTAGGCATCGCGTCTTCGAAAGCTACCAGAGAATACTTTTCGAAAGCGCCGATGTGCGTCGCGGCGTCCAAGTTGGATACCTTTGTAAACAGTTCGCACGGCGTCGTTTGGTCGCTCGCCGTCGACGCCGACGAAGAAGAAGCGGTGAAACGAATGAAGCATATCTCATCAACGCACGCAAACTCAATTGAAATGTTGAATACGATTTTGCTCGTTTCGGCGTGCTTCGCTTCGGCGAATACTAAAAACAACGCGTTGTGGCAGAGAAAGGGCGCGTTTCACCAAACGTTGGCGGAGATTTTAGCGTCCACGAAAGAGGTTGAAAAATGCCTCGTCGAAGACGCGAAACGAAGAATCGCCGAACGCAGAGGTCAAAACGAAAGGAAGCAAAACGATAGCGACGACGACGAAGATGATAAGAACACAGAATCGGTGAACGCTTCCTCTCTATCGGACGCTAAAATTGACCCAGAATTGGAAAAAGCGAGAGACATCGCGACTTTGTCGAGCAGAGTGTTAAAGGATCTCGTCGCGGCGAGCACTTTGGGGGACGTCGCTGCCATTCGAAAGAGCGATTAGTTGTGGTAGAAGTAGTTGTAGTAGTAGTAGTAGGGTAGTAGTAGTAGTACGTAGAGTAGCAATGATTCAATATTTATGACAAAATGTTTTATTTGATCTTTAGCCGGTGATGAGCGGAACTTGTTCCTCCTTATCTTTCTTCTTCCTCGAGCCGATAGATCCGTCGTCGCCACCTTGTCCCTGTTGTTGTTGTTCCGGACCTTCTTCAACTTTTCTCTTCGGTTCAAATTGGTACACGGAGTAAATCACGTTTCTTCGGATTTGCGCCATCATCTCGACGAACAAGTTGTAACCTTCCAACTTATATTCGATGAGCGGATCTTTCTGTGCGTAGCCTCTTAAGCCGACCGCTTGTTGCACAAACTTGATGGCTTGCAAGTGTTCTTTCCACAAGTTATCGGTTTGGCTCAAAACGAAGTATCTTTCCGCCTCGGTCATCAACCCAGGTTGTAACGCTTCAATTTCGCCTCTCTTTTGCAAGTACGCGTCCTTGCCTCTCTTGACCAAATAGTTCCGCAAGCCTTCGACGCCGCCTTTGCTCGCCTCTGCACGCAAAACGTCCTCGGTCAAATCGTTCATGAGTTTGCAATATTGCGCGCATTTGCTGGCCAAACCGTCCAACGGCCACTCGGCGACTGGAACGGACGTGTCGATGTTCGCTTTGACGATATCGTCGATAGTTTTTTCGCTGTATTCGAGCATGACTTCTTTCAACTTGTCGTCGCTCGATTTCAATGCTTTTCTTCTCTCAAAATATACTTTTTCTCTTTGCGAGTTCAACACTTGATCGTAATCGAAGAGTTGTTTACGGATGTCGTAAAAGTACGTCTCGACTTTGGTTTGCGCGGAATCGAGGGAGGCGGTGAGCATGCCAGACTCAATCGGCATGTCTTCCACGCGGAACATGGACATCATGTTTTGAATCTTATCGCCGCCAAAGATGCGGAACAAATTATCCTCGAGCGATAGAAAGTACCTCGTGGAGCCTGGATCGCCTTGACGACCGGAACGACCGCGCAACTGGTTATCAACGCGTCGGGATTCGTGACGTTCGGTACCGACGACGTGTAAACCGCCGAGCTGCAACACTTCCTCTTTCTCCTTTTTCGTAAACGTTTCAAATTCACCTTCGATTTTCGTAAACGCGTCGCGAATGGCCAAGAAAGCCTCGTCGTCCGTCGGACCTTTTTCGCACGCGAAGGATAATCGGTCTTCGGCTTCCAAGATTTCCAAGGAGCGTTCGCCCCAATTCGCGATGGCTTTCTCAACCGCGTTCGCCAGAGCCGCCGAAGCTTCGCTGGAAATATCGCACGGATATAACCCGTCTTTCACTTTCCATTTGTTCTCCTTGGCTTTACCTAAATTGCCCTTCTTTTCAAACGCGAGGTCGCCGTCTTCCGGTTTTACGATTTTTGGCAACAAAGCTTCGCGGACGCGTAATCTCGCCATGAACTCGGCGTTACCGCCGAGCAAAATATCCGTACCGCGACCCGCCATGTTCGTCGCGATGGTTACCGCGCCTTTACGACCGGATTGAGCGACAATTTCAGATTCACGTTCGACATTTTCTGGTTTCGCGTTCAGCAGTTCGTACGCGATGCCGTCTTCATCCAACAAACGAGCAATCGCTTCGGAACGTTCCACGGACGTCGTGCCGACAAGCACCGGTCGTCCTTTCTTGTGCATTCTCGCGATCTCTCTCCTCACGGCGTTCCATTTCCCACTTTCCGATCGAAATACGACATCCGTCGCGTCTTCTCTCGAGACCGATCTGTTCGTTGGCACGACTTGAACGGACAAATCGTAAATTTTATCGAATTCTGTCAATTCTGTTTCCGCGGTACCGGTCATGCCGCCGAGTTTCGGAAAGGTTCGGAAAAACGCCTGGTACGTCACCGAGGCAATCGTGACGGTTTCATTTTGAATCGTCACGCCTTCCTTGGCTTCAACGGCTTGATGCAAACCGTCCGACCATCGTCTGCCTTGCATCGTTCTCCCGGTGAATTCATCGACGATAATAATTTCTTGCCCTCGTACGATGTAGTTCACGTCCTTCAATTGCAACTCTTTCGCTTTAATCGCGTTGATGATGTACAACGCCCACTGTGTTCTCGGATCGTACAAATCGTCCACGTCCAACAAATCCTCCGCGGCTTCGTAACCTTCCTCGGTCAATTGTACGCTTTTTTGCTTCTCGTCCACGGTGTAATGCACGCTCTTTTGAAACGCGTCCGCGATTTTCGCCGCTTGGACGTACCTCTCCGACGGCTTATCCGCCACCCCGGAAATAATCAGCGGCGTTCTCGCCTCGTCGATCAAAATGGAATCCACTTCGTCGATGATGCAAAAGTTAAATTCTCTCAGCACCAAATCTTCTGGAACTTGCGCCAAGTTATCTCTCAAGTAATCAAACCCGAGCTCCGAGTTCGTCACGTACGTCACGTCCTTCGAATACCCGCTCCTCCTCTCTTGCTCGCTCATGTTCGCTTGAATCAACCCGACGGAAAGACCTAAAAACTTGTGAATCTGGCCAATCCACTCCATATCTCTCTTCGCCAAATAGTCGTTCACGGTGACCACGTGCACGCCTTTCCCGCTCAGCGCGTTCAAGTACGCCGGCAACGCCGACACGAGCGTCTTCCCTTCCCCCGTTCGCATCTCCGCGATTTGCCCTTCGTGCAAAATCACCCCGCCAATCACTTGCACGTCGAACGGTCTCAACCCTAAAACTCTCTTCGACGCTTCCCTGACCGTCGCGAATGCTTCCGGTAAGAGCTGGTCCAAACTCTCCTTCCCGTTCGCGAGTCTCTGGCGAAACTTCTCCGTTTGCCCTCTTAATTCCTCATCCGTCATCGATGAAATCGATTGTTCCAATTGGTTCACTTTTTGAACGATCGGTTGGTATCGCTCTTTCGTCTTCATCGCTGGGTCCGTTTGGAACGGGTTTTTCAAGGTGAACTTCTCGAACATCGCTTCCGTTTTAAGAAAAGAAACTCGTCGTCGTCCTCGTCGTCCTTCGGGGAAGAATGACGTCCTCCTTCCGCTCAAATCATTCGTCATCTTTCTACCACTTAAAAGACTTCCTCCGTGATTTCTTCCTCCTCCTCTCAAAACAGAAGAAGAAGATGATGACGACAGAAAGCTCGAAACGCTCATTTTTCTCTCTCTTTCTGTCTCACGTGTGTGTTGTGTGTCCGTGTGTGTAAAAAGAGTTCTGAGGAAAAGCGAGAGATTTTATCCAAAATTCCTCTTTGTGTCTGAGACCCTAAATAATACCCTAAACAATTTTCAAGCGCGATTTTTTCTCCTCCGTCTCGTCGTCCGTCACTCTGAACGTGCGAACGAGACCCATGACGACCACGGCAGCGACGAGATCGATTCCTTCGTTTCAACGTTGGTGTCGTCCTTGTTTTTGTTCCTCTTCGGGGCTTTTTATCAAGAAGAAGCGTTTGAATGCTACTCGTACCGCTTCTTTTTCTTCGTCTGCTTCCCGTCGTCGCGTGCTTTCCTCGAGAGGAGGAGCGAAGCATCATCGTCGCGCTGTCGGTGCGTTCGTTGGAGCGTCTTTAACGAACGACGAGGAGACAGAGGACGACAACAACAACAACGACGACGACGACAACAACACGTTTTCGTTGATAAACGAGGGAGAACTG